>Ga0182027_10000074_pt1 | contig 145190 bp, 123 predicted proteins | sample 712E1DmetaG_FD_121300 | JGI IMG/M metagenome (GOLD analysis project Ga0182027, IMG submission 121300) | Permafrost microbial communities from Stordalen Mire, Sweden - 712E1D metaG (Illumina Assembly) | ecosystem: Environmental > Terrestrial > Soil > Wetlands > Permafrost | place: Sweden...
AGTGCACCAGTTGTCCCGCCAGGGGCATGGCTGGGTAGCTATGTACGGAATGGATAACCGCTGAAAGCATCTAAGTGGGAAGCCAGCCTCGAGATTAGATATCACGTGGGGTTTAACCCCCCTAAAGGATCCTTGAAGACTACAAGGTTGATAGGTCACAGATGTACGGGCAGTAATGCCTTCAGTCGAGTGATACTAATAATCCGTGTGGCTTGGTGCTTTTTATTTACATCACGACGAAAGTGTGCTTCAATATCAGGATATGGTCAAAGCAATCTTTGAAAAAATTCTGGTGGTTATTGCGTAGAGGAAACACCCGTTCCCATACCGAACACGGCAGTTAAGCTCTATAGCGCTGATGGTACTGCATGGGCAACTGTGTGGGAGAGTAGGTCACCGCCAGATTAAATTAAGGCCCCCGTTTCTGAAAAGAGGCGGGGGTTTTTTTTGTTTAATGGGTCGATTGTGCCCTTACTCCAAATCGAACAGAATACTCGCCAATTTTGATAGTAGATTTGAAATTGCCTGGGGAAGAGTTCACGTGGCAGTTCGGATGACTAATGCCAATTGATTCATTCCAAGCACGTGGTTGATTTGTGATGCTCGTCACAATGGATCGCTGCAACAGGAATTAATTTCAATACAAGGCGGATCGTGCTATTGGAATCATTGACTTTATAGCAATGACATTTTTATAAATCAAGGAGGGCAGAAACCTTGAATGCGAAAAGTTTGTTAGTCACGTTAGAGACAATGGTTGTCATGCTGTCGGTGCACTGTTCGGTGCTGGAAATGAACTCCGCCAGTCACCAAAACTATAAGTTAATCGTTGTCGGTGGGATCGGTTCTGGCAGCTATTTGCCAGATACGAAAGTGGTCGTTGAGGCAGACGATTCGACCGCGGTAGGAAAGGCCTTCGACCATTGGGGGGGGCCTGACAGCGCGCTGGTGGCGGCTGATGCTGACAGTGCATCGACACTATTGATGCCGTCACGGCCTGCATCGATTCGCGCTGTCTACCAGCCGATTCTCTACTCATTGATGGTTATTGGCGGCTCGGGAGGCGGAAGCCATGCTGCTAAGGAAAATGTAGCAATTTCAGCGAACGATTCCACATATGCGGGCAGGGGATTTGGACATTGGGGCGGATCGGATAGTGCACGGGTGGCGGCAATTTCCGACAGCGCAACAACAATAGTGATGCCGTCACGGCCTGCATCGATATGTGCCGTCTACCGGCCGATCTTCTACCCACTTACGATAGTGGGAGGCTCGGGCAGCGGCATCTATCCGGGAGGAACCGTTGTAACAATTGTCGCCAACGATACCGGCGGTGGAGGAAACCCGTTTCACCATTGGGCCGGGCCCGACGGTATTCTTGCCGCCCAAAAATCGGCGGCGACCACGATAGTGACCATGCCGCCAAGGCCAGCGACAATAATAGCGGCGTTCAATCGCCCGCCGGCCAAGCCGCTCGTTGTTAGCCCGGCAAACGGGGCCGCTGGTCAACCTTATGTCTCACTGCCGCTTTCCTGGTCGTGCAGCGATCCCGATAACGATTCGCTTGTCTATGATGTCTACCTCGGCAAAACCAATCCGCCCCTGGCAAAGGTTTTGGCCAACCAAAGGGCGCCCTATACAACGATCAAATTCCTTGACACATCGGTGACCTATTATTGGAGCATTGTCGCAAGAGATCCCCAAGGTGGAATGACTTCCGGTGATATTTGGAGCTTCACAACCCTGTCACCCGATCCAAACGATTGGGTATCCGTAAATCCCGGGGATTCCAATTTTCTGTACGGGGTGACCTGGGCGGGAAACCAGGCAGTGGCGGTCGGTCTCAACGGGACCATTTTGACATCGCCGGATTGCATCAACTGGGTCCGCAGAAATTCGGGGACATCGAACAATTTGTTTTCGGCAGTATGGACCGGAAGTCAGATAGTGGTTGTGGGGGATAAAGGAACAATACTTGTTTCTCAGGACGGCATAGCCTGGACTGAGAGAAGCTGGCCGACTTCAGGCAGACTTCTCACGGTCGTGTGGACGGGCAGCCAATGCTTTGCCGCGGGAGATGGAGGCCTGGTGATTACCTCCGCCGACTATAGTAACTGGACAACAAGGAACTGCGGAACTTCGTCGGCGATTAAGCCGCTGGCGTGGACCGGCCTTGGTCTATTTGCGGTTGCGGCCGATGGAACGTTGCATCGGTCGACCGACGGCCAGAGCTGGACGACCATTGGCTCTGTTTCCGGCAAAGGTTATGAAGGATTTGTCTGGGCAAACAATCAAATCACCGTGGCTGGATACTCAGTCAACGCCCGTGATAGCAATATCATTTTCACATCCACTGATGGCAGCACCTGGATAAGCAGAAATGCCGGCACCACACTAGGACTTACCTCCATCGTATGGAACGGACAGAATTATTTTGCCGTCGGATATGCGGGCGCAATCGTCACCTCGACAGATGGGATCAAATGGACTTGGGTCGGTGCCGGAATTGATGCGTGGCTCTACTCCGTGGCGTGGACCGGTAGGCGGCTCGTTGCCGTTGGGGGTGATGGCAATACAGGCTATGGCGCTATCGCTATTTCCCCGTGAGAATTGTATTCGAGCTACTTTCGAATGGCCGTTCTGGCAATGTGTTCTTTTTTTTTGCAGCCGCGCACCGGTGCCCTGCCCGCCTGTGTGATTGAGAAAAACCAACGGAGTGCCACGGTCCTCCGGACCGTGGCTTTGGAAGAAAGAGAAGAACAACGAATCAGGTCAATCTGATTGATCCGTCCACCTGTCCGCGTCCTTATTTATGGAATAGTTGTTCGTCTCTGGCTCCCGCATCCGCGTGCTTTACATAAAGACATTCCCACGGCATGACCATCATGTCACCGAAAAGCCCCTTATAGTTTCTGCCATACTGTTGTCTTATTTTCTTTTTATCGGCCATAACAAAGCCCTCTTTTTCCACCAGTTTTCTTGAAATTTTATTTTTCTTCTCTGCGGCAGTGTAAAGGTCAATAGGTCCGTTTTTCTTATAGATGGATTGTGTGGCTTGCCTCATAAGGTCCAATCCTATCCCCTTTTTTCTATAACCGGGAAGCACGGCAAGCCAAAAAAGATAGCCAATGGTTATTTCTGGCAATTTATACACGCGCCAATTGATGACGCCGATGACTTCCGCATCGTTTAGGGCAACAAGGGTATTTTCTGGGTTGGCAAATGATTTTTTTGCATAATAGGCGTAGATACGGGTAAAGGAGGAATCCAGTATCCCGTCTATGGCCTTCTTGTCTGATTTTTCCGCAGACCTGAATTGTATCATAAACCTCACGACAACCATAAATCCGCAATCCGGATTGATCCTCTGGTTTGTATAAAATGTGTTGGTAAAATGACGATGAAAGGAATATATATAAAGGTGGCAAAAATATTAATAAAGCAATGCGGGATATTGTTATAATATTTTACAGCTCTTATTGGAGTGTTTTCTAATAGAAAACCATTTTATTTTCGTCGGCTTGCTTGTCTGGGTTCTAGACGATATGTTTATAGGTAGGGAAAGGGGGCATGGTATGTCGTTCCGGTCTTCAGGTAATCCTTTTTACAGTAATTTTCTTGGTATTACTTTCTTTAGAATAAATAAATTCCTTCACAGATTGTAACAAGGAGAAAATGATGAGAAACCATGGAGTGAAAAGCCGGGTTGTTGCTGGAATGCTTGCGGTAGCGGTATTTGCTGGATCGGGCTTTTGCCAGACGTTTTGGAAACGTATCTATGGAGGTATATATAATAATCAACCGCATGCGGTAACCCAAACCGCTGATGGCAATTTTATTGCCGCCGGGGCCACGGCTTTTTATTCGGTGGGGAAATTTGTTTCTTATCTTATGCGGATAGACCTGAACGGTGACACGGCTTGGACAAGACAATATAATACGCAAACTTCGGGTTATACGAATGCAGTTTGTGCGCTCGCCGATAGCTCCTGTATCTCGGTTGGATCCGCTGGTGGCAGCTGCAATGTTTTTAAAATATCAAAAACTGGCGATACGCTTTGGAACAAAAATCTAGTCGCTGGCGAAGCATGGACAATTGCGAAAACTGGTGATGGTAATTTTCTCCTTGCTGGAAGAACAAATATCCTCGGTACCACCGTAACATCTTTACTTCTTGTTAAGGTCAGTCAGGTTGGTGAACTGGTTTGGACCAAAACCTATGCACACGGTGCCGGATGTGCCCTTGTTGAAACTTCCGACCAGAATTTTCTGGTTGTGGGAATTAATTATATGCCGAACGGAAACGTAAATTCCTTTATTGCAAAAATAAAACCGGATGGCGATACGCTATGGACAAAAACGTATGGCTCGCAAATCGGTGGATCGATAAATGCAATAACAACAACATCGGATGGAAATGTTGTTCTTGCTGGCTCCATAAGCGACATACCGGGCGACACCCTGACCGACCTGCTTCTCATAAAAATAGACATAAATGGAAATGTCATTTGGGAAAAAACATATGGTGGTGCAGGTTGTGATGCCGCCTTTTCGGTTCAGGCGACCGCAGACCAAAACATCCTGGTGGCGGGAAGCTCCACTTCATTTGGCAATGGAATAAAAAAGATATATCTGGTAAAGGTCAAACCCAATGGCGACACGCTATGGACAAAAACAATAAACGGTACAGGGGAAAATGCTATAGCGATTTCACCAACGAGTTCTGGAGATTTTATCGGTGTTGGCATAGTGTATTCGTCCCGTTTGTACTCTGGAAATTTCTATTTTTCCGATTATATTGTGTTTTACGTAATTGATGACAAGTATGCCTACAGCAATAAGCTGTTCACCTACAAAATTCCCCGCTCCGGCGATTCGCTGGGATTTACTTATAACGCAATAAATGTTCCGCTGGGAATGACCGTAAGCACCGGCGGAACAATCAGCTGGATGCCTTCAGCGAATGCGCCAGCAAAATGCAATGTATCGTTTGAGGTTGCCAATAAGACCGGCAGGAAAGATACCCTTACTTTTAATATCTATGCAAATAATACTACAACTGTTTCTGCATCACAAACCAAGACTGCTTTGCAGCATGGTAATTCTCTGAACATCATACAAGGTAAATCATCAGTAGTATTTCATGTGGAAGGAAAAACAAATATGCTGGGAATCTATAATGCAAAAGGTTGCCTTATCGAAAAACTATCTGTTTTAAACAATGTTGCAACGTGGAATGGCAGAGCAACTAACGGTGGACATGCGAGCAAAGGCAGATATTTTGTGAGGGCCATTTGGGCCAACAACGAAAAAGTACGATCTTTTTTAATCTTGCCTTGATTTTTGTTCTTAATGGTAAATACCAGTAACCGGTAACGCACGGTCGCCCCGCGCGCTCAACCGCTGACCACCTGGTTTTTCCCTGCATTTTTAGCTTTATAAAGCCGTTTATCCGCCAGCGCAAGCAGTTTGAAAATATGGGAAGCCTCATCAAAGCTGGCAAAACCGGTGCTGATGGTGACGCAAACAGCGGGGCTTGTCTTGTCAAATTGAATCCGGAGGTCCTCTATGAACTTTCGGATTTTTTCAATCGCGGCAAAGCATTTGCCAAACATTCCCATGCCGAACACGGCAGTTAAGCTTCCCATTGCCGACCAACGGCTTCGCCACCCCTTTTTTACTGCAGCGAGTGGTACTGCATGGGTACCTTTCGCGGGAGACGCCAACGCGGGCCTGCGCCAGATTAAATTAAGCACCCTGTTTCTGAAACGAAGCGGGGGCTTTATATTGCCGGACCAATTGCATGTTTACAATGCAGACTCGCTGATAATGCCGTTCTTTGCTTTGCGCTGTGCAATGTGTCGTCTGCATTGTCGAACTGACGAGCGCTTGAAAAATCAAGGTCTCTTTTTAGGTATTGGACAAAGCCTAAGATGGGTATTTTGAGAATTGACAATAGTGAGCGGAAATGCCTATATTTTCCTTTGAGACGAATAAGGCGAGGACCGGGAAGGCGGCTTGCCTGCCGAAACGGCAGCGCAGCAGGGGAAACTGGTGAAATTATGAGCACCTGTAATAATACTCTCTTTATACGTAAACCTGCTCGTGAAAAAAGCGATATCCCATCAGTCAATCAGCCAGTTTTCATGCAACATGAAAAACGGCCAAATAAAATCCTTTCTCAAATCGGGCAGATCAATTGCCTTTTATTCCCCTTCACATTGATTGCGGCATCATTTCTTATTGGCAAACCCGTGCAAGCGGCCGTTGCCGTAAATTCACCGCAAATCATTCAAGGCGACGCTGAACAGCAGTATGCCGATCTTGTGGACAGGATCGCGGAACACAATCGCGGCGCACCTTCTCTGAAAAAATCCCTGGTTGACGGGAAGAAAGTTGTTGACCGTCAGGCTTTGATATGGGACACCGACCGCGACCCGCTGGATGTTGTGCTGCGCCGTACAAATGCCCTTCTGAATTATCTTAAGGACCGTCAGGGGGCGGCGAGGTTCCGCACCATCGAAAACCGGCTTGCGCAACTTACTGCCGAAAACCTCGCTTATGCTCCTGCTGCCGGCCTTGCAAAGACAAGCGCCTCATCCGCCGCGGCGGTTCGAAAAGAGCTCTATGCCGAAGCGTCTGCTCTCAAGCGCACGCTTGCCGCCTCCGACGCCAGGCTCGACAGCATTGGGCAGATTCTGTTTGTCGTACACGGCATACTGGGCGGGCCCGTGGGAACAAAATCTGAATACGACGGCGAGCATTTCTGCGACCAATACTACGGCCACAACGGAAGGCCGGGCGGGCTGTACATTCTGAACAACCCGTTTTCAACGTCGCCCACAGTAGTCAATGTCGTTGAAAGTTCCCTCGTGGAAAACGGCCCGCTTCTGGGCCAGAAAATAACCGGAGGCTCCTTTTTATCGCCCGACCTTTCGTGGGACGCAACCACCGTGTACTTTACATGGAGCAGCGGCGGTACGGAAAAATGGGCAGAGAAGAACCGCTATCATATTTTTTGCGTGAACACAGACGGCACGGGCCTGCGGCAGTTGACGTTCGGCAATTTCGACGACATCCATCCCTGCCTGTTGCCCGGCGGCCGGATCGCGTTCATGTCCACCCGCCGCGGAGGGTTCGGCCGCTGCTCCACACGGCCCGTGCCCACCTACACCCTGTATTCCATGAAGGCAGATGGCACGGACATCGTCTGCCTGAGCTTTCATGAGGCCAATGAATTTTTTCCGAGCGTTGACAACGACGGCAGGATCATTTACACGCGCTGGGACCATGTTGACCGCGCAGACTGCATGGCGCACCACCAGTGGCTCTGTTATCCGGACGGCCGCGACCCTCGAACCTATCACGGCAATTACCCCCTGCCCCTTTCCACGTTCGGCATCGGCCCGTGGCCCGACGGCCGATTTGACAGGCCCGACATGGAGAGCTACATACGGGCCATACCCGGCCTGCAGGGCCGCTACGTCGCAGCGGCAACCCCGCACCACGGCGAATCGTTCGGTTCTCTTATTCTCATCAACACAAGCGTGCGCGACGACGGGGCTATGTCGCAGGTCACCCGGCTCACACCCGAGGTGAAATTCCCGGAGGTGGAGGCGGCCGCCGCCTGGGACTCGGCAGGCAAATACGGTACGCCCTGGCCCATAGACACGACTCTTTATTTATGCAATTTCGAGCGCGGCATTTATAGCCTCGACATGTTCGGCAACAAAACGTTGCTTTACCAGTGCGACAGTATACCCTACGGCGTGGGCATCGTGCGGGCCCTTTCTCCCATTCCCGTACGGCCCAGGCCGGTACCGCCCGCAATCGCCACGATGACCTGGCAGGGCGAGCGCGCCTCCGCCGCTGCGCCCAAGGCTACGATCAAGCTCATGAACGTTTTAAATTCGGATTTCACCTGGGCATTCGACGGTTCCATAAAGTGGCTGCGCATCATCCAGCTCATCCCCAAAACCACGCCGAACAAGAACGATCCGCCAACAGGCTATGCGTCAGAATCGCTGTGCCGCATGCCGCTCGGCATCGTGCCTGTTGAAACGGACGGCAGCGCGTATTTTGAAGCGCCCGTGGGCAAATGCATTTTGTTCCAGACGCTTGACGATAACGGCCTTGCCGCGCAATCAATGCGCACCGCCACCTACGTGCACCCGGGCGAGCAGCTCATGTGCATCGGCTGCCACGAGGACAAATGGTCTACGCCGCCGGTTAATTTTCCCACCGCATGGCGCAGGCAGCCATCAACAATAGGGCCCGAAGTGTCCGACGGTGCAGTGCCGTTTAATTTTTACCGGCTTGCCAAACCCGTGTTCGACGCGAAATGCGCACCCTGCCACGCGCAGCAGGGAAAAGGGCCGGACATGAGCTATGCATCTCTCGCCGGCTATGCGTATGCCCTGCCCGGCGACAGCAACGCCATGTCTCTTTCGAAGGTGGGCGGCTCGCGTTCCACCGTTGCCTACGTGGGAGCGCGTGCGTCCGGTCTTCTTCATTATATAGACGGCACGCATAACAGCGTGGCTTTGACAAACGAGGAATTCCGCCGTGTCACGCTGTGGCTCGACTGCAACGCCAATGAGTTCGGCGTGTACCAGCCGGCCGCCCAGGACTCCCAGCGCAATGGCGAAACCGTATGGCCGGACCTCGACGTTGACCCGGCCAACCCGACCGGCGTGGAGATAAAGTCTGCGATCCGGGACGACAAAAAAATCTCATTCGCCCCCGTAAAGGAATGCCCGGGTATTCTTCAAAACGGCCGTAGGTTATATTTTTACAATCTGTTGAGCAGATCGTATAGCGTGAATGTTTTTGATGTGCGGGGGAAAAAGGTTATAAGCGCTGTGATTCAAGGGCCGGGAAGGGTTACCGTTCCATTCGGGTGCGGGCAGGGAATTTATATTGTAAGGATAAAGGGTGCGGGGGGTGAAGTGGTGAATAAGTTGATGAAGGCGAGGTAGGTGTCCGGGCGGAGATGAACGTTGAAAGCCGAAACAAACGTTGAAGGTTGCAAGTGCCACGTTAACGGAAAAACCGTTCGCCTGGAAAAACAATACGGGCGGCATTGTAGTCAATTTACTTTCGATGAACATACCAAAGGCGATTAATGAACCGCAGTCCTAAAACGCCATGGAAAAATATCCTGCCTCTTGTTGCCGTTTTTATTGTTACGCCATGTTTTATCCTGTTCGGCGCGGCCAGGATAGACCGCATAGACATATACGACAAATCGGACAACCATCTCCTCTTTGTCACTTTTGACTACGACGCCGCGGGTAAAAACACCGGGCGGTCAGTATTTGCAGGCGACAGCACATTTTTACGGCACACGACCTTCCAAACGGACGTTCAGGGTGTTGTCACAAAGGAAACCTCGGTTGATTTCGACAGCAACACGGTTTTTTCCACGACGAGGAACGTTTCCGCCGGGAAAACCACGTTCTCGGTATTCGACCAGTTCGGCCTGGATCAGCTGGGCGGTGCCGCGAGCTATTCCGTATCGGGCCAGAACGCCTACGACGTCACCCAGAATGGCGCGGTCATCAACCGGATCAGTTACGACACTGCTGGCGACGGCAGCCTCAGCCGGATCAACGTGCTCGACAAAACAGGAAGCCTCCTGTATTATGCGGCCGTCACCAATGCCACAGGCGTTCTTCAGGGCAATTTCTCTCATGTCCCTGGATGTCCCGGCATATACCTTGTAAAAGGAACCCGGTGCGCTGTTACGTTTCAGGTTTCGAAACGTTCCCTGGTTTCGCTTGAAATGTTCACCGTATCTGGCAGAAACGCGGGAAAACTTTTCTGCGGGCAATATACGGCCGGAACATATTCGTTTCATGTTCAGCTGAACGCAGGCGGCACAGCCCGGCCGGCCGCCGGCATCTATCTGTTCCGGCTGTCAATTGACGGGGCAAGCGCCGCCGTAAGGACCGGCATGGTCGAGCGGCAGCAGGGAGCGATACAGTGAAACAGCGGCACTGCGTCATCTCCGTCATCTGTTTCCTTGCGCTGGCCGTTCCGGGGCCGTGCCAGAACGCAATGAGCGTTGTCCCGCCCAACCTTGTTTTCGAGCTCCTTGCACTTGACGGCGACCTCGAGACGGCCGCAAAGCCCAAATACCTCTCTCCGACGGCAATCGCCCCTTCGCCCGACACGGACAGGACATTTCTTTACATTACGGAACAGACGGCAAAGCAGATTGCCGTTGTCGACCGTCGGACCGGCGCCGTGGTAAAAACAATGCAGCTTCCCAACGAGCCGACCGGGATTGCGGTCTCCCAGGACGGTTCATACCTCTACGTCACGTGCGCATCGGAACGCTGGCCGAGCGGCATGGTATGCATTGTCAACACGGCCGGCGGGACCGTGGAAAAGCGGATACCCGTGGGCCATATGGCGCGCGCGCCCGTTCTCAGCCCGGATGGAAAAACCCTATATGTCTGCAACCGGTTCAACAACAGCGTGTCGGTCGTGGATGTGGCGTCCGGCACCGAATCAGCAAGAATTCCCGTGACCAGGGAACCGTATGCGTCCGCTCTCACGCCCGATGGCAACACCCTCATAATCACCAACGCATTGCCGGACCAGAAAGCGACCGACACGCTCTCCATCGCATGCAAAATCACCCTCATAAACACGCAGAGCCGTACCGTTGCGGGTTCCATACCCCTGCCGGTGGGAAGCCATTCGCTGTTCGGACTGTGCGTTTCTCCCGACGGCGCATACGCGTTCGTCACCCATTTGATGGCACGATTCACCATCCCGGCGCTCACCATCACCAACGGATGGGTGCATTCCAACAACCTGGCGATAGTGGACATCGCCCATAGAACGCTGGTCAACGACATCGAGCTCGACAACATGAACCGCGGAATGGCAAACCCGTGGGGACTTTCCTGCACCGCCGACGGAAAATTTTTATGCGTGCTGCATGCCGGAAGCAATGAAATGACCGTCATCGACCTTCCGCAACTTCTCGCAAAAGCAGTTGGAGCGGCGGACCTGTCGCATGATTTCACCAGCATCCTGTCAATTAAAAACATCATTCCCCTCGCGGCCGGGAGCCCACGTTCAATTGCATTTGTTAATAACACGGCATATGTCGCCGGATATTTTTCCGATACGATGGATGTCGTCGCCATTAATTCTTTAACCGACGCCGGCGTTTCCCGGCTCATTCTCGGTCCTGTAAAAGCAATGACAAGCGAACGAAGGGGCGAATACGCGTTTTGTGATGCCTCGATATGCATGCAGCAGTGGCAGTCATGCCAGTCATGCCACCCCTTCACCAGGCCGGATGCCTTGAACTGGATACTCAACTCCGAGGTGGCCGCGCCGAAAAACGCAAAAAGCATGCTCTACACGTTTCAGACGCCGCCGACGTCATGGGCAGGAAAGCGTCCCGGCGCCGGGGGGCCCGACGGATCGGTCCGCGCCGGCATCCGCACGGAATTGTTCACCGAGCCCAACGAAGCGGCGGCGGTTGCGATCGACTCGTTTTTGATGCGGCTCAAGCCGGTGCCGAGCCCCCGCCTTGTCAAAGGGCGGCTGAGCGAATCCGCGCAGCGCGGCAAAAGCTGCTACACAAAGGTCGGATGCCAGTTCTGCCATCCCGCCCCCCTGTACACCGACATGAGATTTCATAATGCGGGCGTGGCCGACCCCTTTGACGCGAACACGTCGTGGGACACGCCATCCATCATCGAATCATGGCGCACAGGGCCCTGGGGGCACCTCGGATCGTATGACAAACTGGAAGATTTGATCCTTCTGGGGGGCCATTCCATGGACGCGTCGAAATTGACGCCCCAGGAGTTCCAGGATCTGATGGAGTACATTCTGTCGCTGTGAGCAACCAATTGACACAGCGGAACTAATGCATCTATGATTATTAAAACTCTATAACATTATCCGGCAGGTAGTGGACTTTTTTTTTCATGACACGGCGCTTCATGCCTTTCCGCAATGAGGAGGATTATGTCCATCCGATATTCATTATTTACCGTTATCGTTTCCGCCCTCTTATGCAGCGCGCAAACCTCGCACACAAACCTGCCCGATTTCATGCTCTGGACCAGGCTCACCATGGGCCAGGTCGTGAGCTCGCAAACCGAGGCGACCAACAACGATTATTCGTTTGAACATGAATGGCTTAAAACCATGGACGCGGGAATAAGGATCACAAGGTCCGTTGGCAGTCATGTTTTAGGGCGGCTGAACTTCGGCGTGGGCATCAATTATAATGTGAATGCGAAGAACAGCATTGCCGGCGCAGAATTCCTCGGGAAAAAATTTACCCCGTACCTCCTTGACGCGGCGCTGCAATCAACCTTTGCAGTGCGAAACGGCCTCGACACGCTGCAGATGGAATTCGGTTATTTTCCCTACAAATACAACCCGCAGTCAACCAGCCTTGGTGAATACATGTTCCGCACCGGCACTTATCCCGGTTACATCATTTCCGGATTCGAGAATTCAATAGACAAACCGAAAGTATGCGGCCTGCGCCTTGGATATTCCATGCAGGGCGTTGGAACATTGCGGCAGGACCTTCTGCTCACCACCGAAATGGACGTGTATCCGCTCAACGACATCAGCCTTACCTACATGGCCGCATACTCGCCGCATCCGTTTGCAGACATAGGCGCCGGCGTCCAATTCGCACGCATGATTTCTGTTGACGAACGCAAGACCACACCATGGTTTGACGATGTGCTGTTCAACACCGCGTCATCCGACTCACGGAAATGGACGGGGTATGTTGATCCGGTGACGGGAGACACCACGAAATACACGTTTAGCGGCATAAAGTGCGTGGGAAGGCTGACGCTTGACCCTCAGGCATTTGTCAAATGCCGGTTCCTGGGAAAAGATGACCTGAAGGTATATGCCGAGGCAGCGCTGCTCGGCGTGAAAAATTACGCACCGTGGTATATGAAGCGTTCCGAACGCGTGCCGGCGATGTTCGGTTTTAATTTCCCCGCGTTCGGTCTCCTCGACATTCTTTCTCTTGAGGCCGAATGGTACGGTTCACCATATTGGAATTCGCAGGAAAATATCTGGAAGGGCCGCTCTCCGGTCCCTTATACCGGCCTTGGAGGCCCTGACCCGGACAACTGGCAGCCCAAGACCGACGATCAGTGGAAATGGTCGATCTACGCGTCCCGTAAAATCGGCGGCAACGTACGAATCAGCGCCCAGGCCGCGAGCGACCATACGCCGCGCTACTGGTATACGCCAGGGCCTCCGTCGTTTGTCAAGTATACCGAGATGGTGCCGAGGACAAGGGATTGGTATTACATGATGCGGGTGGCGTTTAATTTTTAACGCGTTGGTTCCAGTATAGGCGGATATCAAGCGGTATCAGCGTGAAGACGGGGAAAAGACAGGGGCAAGTAAAGAATCTTTCTTTATCCTTCCACCCGCTTCCGAAAAATGAAAACCCCAATAGCGATACCATTGCCGTCGACACACTACCCCGGGCGAATATAAACAGGGTGTCTTTTATTATCTTATTCGTAAAGCTTGACTATATAAATTCCCTTGCGCAAAAACTCCCCGACTGCAGACCGATTTGTACGAAACACGAGTCTTCCCTGCAGATCAAACACGTCCATCCTGCTGGCATTTTCAGAAAACCTGCGTATAGGCCAGCCATCGAGCACCGCGACCGTCCTGGTTTTCACCGTTGAAAACGATTTTGCGGTTGCAACGGGCGCCTTTACCGAAACCGTGACGCCGCCTCTCGTAACCTGGGTCCTTGCCGGAACTGCCAGCTTGAAACCGTCTGTAAAGGTGACTGTCCGCGCAGTATCGTCGGGATTGTAGGCGGTGTAGGTCCTGATGGTGTTCTTGTCAAACACAGCGTACATGGGAACATCGGCCCCGACACTCACATTCAGGCGGCCCGCCGCGTTCACGGAATTCATGTGCAGGTAATAGTAGGCATAGGTGTTAGCGCCGTACATGTTTCCCGAACGGGTCCCGTTGTTTGACCGCTGCATGGCCTTTGCCGGATCGCTGAACACGAGCATTTCGTTGAACTGGTCGTCCCAGTTGCCGTTGTACCCTTCGGTGTCGAACTTCGTGATGTAGTCGGGGCGCCTGCCGATGTACAGCGACCCGGCGCTGATGACAAGCAGGTTGATGGCATGGATGGCGGCGGGGTCCGCCGAAAACCATGTGGCATAGCAGCCGCCGTCCGACCAGATCATGCCGTTGCAGAGTTTCGTATAGTCCGGCGCGAAATTGACATGGTCCACGTCCCACCAGTATTGCTCGACGGCGCGGGTCTCCATCACGTACATGAAAATACCGAGGTCGCGGAGCTTGTTGTTATGCGTGACCACGCCCCAGTGAATGAGCGACCTGTTGAAGTTCATGGATTCTGACGAGGACTCCTGGTTGTTCCCATGTGCCGCATTGTCGCCCTCGCCGCCCAGGCCGTCGGCGTAGCCATGCCCCTCGTAAGGCTCGAAGGTGCAGAACCTGCCGAAGAGCGGGTCGTTGTCGTCCGGCGAGTCCACGTCGCGTATCAGCATCTCCACCATTGAGCCCCAGTTGGTGGGGAGCGCCCATTGCGGGTCGAACTGGGCCACGGTAGAAGCTCCAGCCAGGAAATAGCCGTAGTGGAAATTATGGTCGGAAAAGCGGTTGTCGCTGCCGTACCCGGCCGGGCATCCCACCAGCCTGTTCCAGGGTTTGTAATAATAAAAATATTCGTTCTGTAAATTGGCGGTGAACCATGTTTGGAGGGTATTCTTCAACAGGGTGAGCGCGGCGTTGCGCTTTGTCGTGTCGCCCACAAGGTTCGCTATTTGCGCAAGCGACGCGTACTTGGTAAACGCCGTGTTGTAGGTGTTGCCGCCCATTGCGCCCGTGGGCACATTCTCGTTCTTCACGTAATTGGCAAGCGTGGCATGGTCGCACCCGGTGTCAGGCATGGTGCAGAGAATGCCGTTGAACTGCATGAGGGTGCTGAAGCTCGTTCCCGCGGTCACCTTCATCTCGCCGCGCGCGGATTTGTAGGAATAGGGTGCCAGAACGGTGCCCGGCATAAGGTCGAGCCATTGGTGACGGAAGAGCGCGAATATCGTGCCGTGCTCCGCGCCTTCCTTCGGATCGGTAGTCACGGTAAAGGTGGACAGGAGCTGCGCGGTTTTTTCCACGTAGTTCCACGAAACATAGGTATTGACAATAAAGGAATATGCATACTGTTTGAAATAGGCAAGCGTTTGCGCCGTATTGTCGGGCAGGATTGCAACCGAGAGGTAGTCTTTTCCGGAAAGCGACGAGGTGAGGGTTGTTGTGCCGGTCCATGTGCTGCCCGTTGGGCCGAAAATGCCGAAGTTTTTCGATCCGACGGTGATCCCCAGGACGCCGTTCTGGTTGTACCAGATGACCGGTGCCGAGGTGCAATTGATTACCGCGTTTCCCCCCTGGATCTTGAAAAACGCGAACGGCGAACCGTTGCACATCGTCGCTTCCATCAGCTTGCCGGTGGAGGTCCATCTCGCCGTGACGCCCCAGTGGGAATAGGAGGCCACGCGCGTGTCGGCGGCGTTCAATCCATCGACCCCTATGACGATGTCCGCTGCATACGTAGTGAATTCACCATTTCCAATGACTGCGGGAGTTCCGAGATAGGCCATCTCCAGGCCCGAGGCAACTGCTTTGAATGAAGCCGGGTGGGGGTGAATGGGATATGAATACTGGGTGCTAATGAGTGAAGCCCACCATTTGTTTGAAATCACCTTTTGCGAAAAATCGGCGGTGATGTAAGGATCGTGGGGAAAAACCAATTTTGTTTGCGCGGTTGTATTGTCAAAATAAGAACCCTTGCCCGCTGGAATCGGGGTTTGACCAAGAACAAGAGAATAAAAAAACACGGGAAAAAGTGAAATAAATACTGGGAGTTGGCGACGAATCATAAGCATCCTTTTGTTGGCAGATGAGTTAACCGATTAAAGTCGTTTTGAAAAAAGTATTATTTCCACGCAACTTTTAAAACGCGGTATTCAGCAAGTCTCATCTATAAAATAAGGAATTTTAAGTTGAATGTCTCTGATTATTTAATAAATGGGAAGAATTCCGTTACATACTTATGTAATCCCGTCAGCGGCGCTTGTCACCACGCATCCGCTACAGTGAGCGCTTCGTGAAAGTCTTTTTTATTGCCTTCTGAACGGCCTGAACGCCTGCCTTAAAATTTCCATCCCCACTTTATTATAGCCGGCGGTTTCGTTGACAAGTTCGATTGTCCCCGCATCGACGCGCATTTCAGGCTGGCGGAATTTTCTGAAGAAAAACAGGACCACGGCCAGCCTACATAAAAAAGAAATCAGAAACAGCGTCTGCAGCTGATAATCGAACAGTGTCGGAAGGCGGGTGGACAGAAATCCGCCGAGCAGGCTGAACACAAAAAGCCCGATCGCCGTTGCCGCGGAGGCGAAGGCGATATAATGGTCGGACTTTTCCTTTTCGGTGGTGCGGAGAAGATAATTGAAATTGGCGATATTGAAGCCGCCCCAGGCGATTCCCGAAAAGAAGTTCGCCGCCCAGACCAGATGCGGGCTCGAGACAAACAGATAGGGTACCGGTACAAATGCGCACATGAGCCCGGTAAGGCGGAGCACGCGCGAAGTGCCGATCGCGTCAACGAGGCGCCCCCACAGAGGAAGAAATGAAATGGTGCCGAGGATCATGCACACGCTGCCGATGGTAAAAATGAGGTAATCGAACCTGAGGTCCCGTAAAAACCAAACGTTGAAAAAGGGACCGGCAATGGCGGTGGTCCCCTGCAAAAGAGCGACCGACGCGCAAAACCAGAGGAAACTTTTTGACGGCCTGAATCCAAACACCTGGGACTTGTCCGGCGGGGTCGTTATTTTGGGCTCGTATTGCCATGAAAGGCATTGGGCGGAGCCGAACCTGAAAAGGCTTCCGATAAAAAATATTATGGTAAAAAACGCCCAGGGTGCGTTTTGGGAACTGTATTTCCGCGAAACAATTCCCGCGGTAATCGCGCAAGCCAGCTGGATAAGAGAGAAAAATCTGTTCCGCCAGGCAAAATGCCTGCCCCGCACGCCAACGGGAACGCAGTCGCGCAGCCACGACGTCCATATGCCCGCAAACAGGTTGCCGGAAGATCCGTAGAGGATGAATGCAACAACATACGCCCAGGCATTATACGGCGCGGGCAGCCATCCGGTAAGGCCGGCAAAAATCAGAAACGTCGCCTGCACCCGGACGCTCGCAACCACATAATGCTTCCTGGTCTTGTTCTTGTTGAGAAACAGGGGAAGAAAGAATTGGCCCACCGATCCGATGAGAAGCGGTGTGCTTCCTAGAAGTGCAATGGTCATTGCGGGAGCGTGCAGGAGTACTGCTGCCGCAACCGAAAATGTTTCGGCCAGCGCCACCATGACGCTGGAAAGCATACCGTCTGCAAGGCTGAAGATGAGCGCCTGCCGGAGGAGCGGCGAGCCGACGTCAACGCCGCCGAGAGTCTGCTTTGCCGGTTTGGTATCTGTCATGGCGAAACAATCAGTATCCGATTAGCCTGTCAAGTAGGGTCTGATATAATGATATCAGCCAGTTACCGCCAAGTACGGCAATCCAGAGGCCTAAAGCGAGAAACGGGCCAAAGGGAATTTTATGGTCTTTTGAAAATTTTTTGAACGCGATCATCATTAACCCGCCAACCGAGCCTGTTATTGCCGCGAACATTATTGTGAGAAATGCCGTTTTCCACCCGAAGGCGGCGCCTGCAAGCGCCATGAGTTTTATATCGCCGCCTCCCATTGCCTCACCTTTCTTAAAAACATATTCTCCGATCACGCCCACGGCAAAAAGCGATCCGCCGCCGGCAAGGACTCCGAGTCCGCATTGCAAAGGGGTTATTCCTCCCGGAAGAAAGGAGAATATAACTGCTAGAATAAGCAAGGGCAGGGTGATGGAGTCGGGAATGATAAAATGAAACAGATCGATGACGGCAATCGGGATCACCATAAGCAGAATTACAATCTCGAGCACAAGAAATGCCACTTGGATTGCCGAATGAGGGGATGACATTGCCGGTGAGACAAGAAGCAGATAAAGGATGAAGGCGGCCCAGGCAGTGCACAGTTCCACGAGAGGATAAAACGCCGGGATAGGGGCCTTGCACCCTGCGCATTTCCCGCCCAGGAAAATGAAACTCACGACAGGGATATTTTCCCACGCCCTTATGGGCCTGCCGCATTGCGGGCAGTGGGAACCGGGCCATGCAATGGATTCATGGCGAGGCAGGCGATAGATAAGGACATTAAAGAATGAGCCCAGCACAAAACCGGCCAGGACCGCTATAACGACAAAAAACGGATCTATGATCGGTGTCATTTGACGCCCATCGAGGTTGACGGCTTGGCTGCGGCGGGCCGCGGTTTTTCCTTATCCCGGCTCATTTTGACAGAAACGGAATCCGTCGCGGCAGTGACGTTCTGCAATGCGTCCTTAATCGCCGGGAGCGGGTTTGCCTTGAGGATGTTCTGCACCGGTCCCGTGCTGGGTATAAGCCCCTCGGCGCGAAGACGAGGGGAAATCTCGTTAAAGAAAGAATAGGATTTTGACGGTTTGAACCATTTTTTTATTCCGTCGAACGGAAGCGATGAAATAGTCATGACAATTATCCAGGTGAGAAAAAATATTTTGACAAAACCAAGGACCCCGCCGCACAACCTGTCCATCCAGCCGAGCACCGTGAGGTGCACTACTTTCTTGATGAGCATGCCAAGCACGACGATGGCCAGAACGGATGCCAGAAAAATTGCTAGAAAAGCAATCACCGAGAGCAGCGAACCGGAGAGGTGAAGGAATTTTATGTACCCCGCAACCGTGCGGTACAGCGAAATGCCGGCAAAGAACGCGGCCACGACCGCGACCAGGCGGATCACTTCTTCAACAAATCCGCGGTATATCCCCATCAGGATAAAGACAAAAGCCAGACCGGCGCAGATAATATCAAACACATGCATTGGTTCACCTTTGTAAATAAAAAAGGCGAGACACGTTTCCCGCCTTATGCATTTTGATAAAGGGAATGCCCGTTATTTTTTTTTGGCTGATTCAAGGATCCCAACGACATGCTTTTCTTCGATGATAAACGTTTTCTTGCCGTTTTTAAAATAAATCCAGTTTTCCTGCGTTGCCCAGGGTTGCTTCACTATGTCGAGCCTGTCCGGCTTCTCGAGAAGGAACTCGAGGGTTTCCACTTTCATGCCGATTTCGAACCTGCCGTCGTAGATGCACTGTTTGTCGAGATCAGGAAGATCGGGGTGGGTCTGCACGTACTGGTCTATCTGGTCCTGCTTGGGCTTGATAAAGGGCTTCATGAAACAGCCCGCGACAAAACACATGGCCACGACGAGAGCGATCGTCTTAAGAATGTTTCGTTTCATTTTCGAACTCCTCCTCGGTCGCGTAGATTTTTACCAGTTTGTTGAGTCCAACAACGTCAAGAACGTCCTTGACATATTCATTCGGTTCAATGATGACGAGCAGCCCGTCCTTTTTCTTCAGCGCGTTGTGGCTGTAGATGAGCACGTTGAGCGCGCCGCTGTCGAGGTAGGTGACCTGCGACAGGTTGAGGGCGATGCGCATCACATTTTTTTCAAGCTGGGTGTTGATGTAGGATTTGAGGATAATCGAGTCCTTGAGCCTGTCGATTTTCCCCGCGACATCTATGATGTGGAATTTATTGACCTCACGGCCGCCGATTTCCATAACGATACCGCCCTGGATTGATGGGAATAAAACTCAATATATTAATATAATCAAATTCAACAGGAGAGAAAAAGAAAAAGAAATCTCCGGGCATCATTCGCATATATAGACCGCGTTTCGGCCTTTCTTTTTGCCTTCTTCCAGCGTGTAATCAAGCGACTTCATGAATTCGGGGGATTTGTCCTCCTTCGAGGATTGGCCCACCGAAAGGCTCACCGTGACCCCGGAAGGCAATGCCTTGATGCGTTTCGTCCGGTCCTGGATGTTCTGCCGCAGCCTGTCGGCAAGTTCCGCGGCCTCGCGCTTGTTGGTGTTGGGCAGAATCAGCAGAAACCGGTCACCGGAATAGCGGGTGAGGATGTCCACCGCCCGCACGGTTTTTTTTATGATTTTTACGATGACGGTGAGGATCTCGTCGCCCACCCTGAAGGAGAGGTCCTGATTGACCTTATGGAATCCGTCAATATCAAGCAGGATTGCGGAGAGCGCGTGCTGGTACCGCTTTGCGCGCATCATCTCCTCCTTGAGCTTTTCCATGTCGTACCCCGGGGCGAAAATCCGGTTGATCCACTCCTCGCGGTTGATGCCGTCGGAAAGGGGGGCGAGATCGCCGCCGGAGGTGGTTTGGCCCTGCGCCGACTTGGGAGTTCCGATAGTGTCGAAATAATCGCCGGCGGTTACGTAAATGTTTACGCGCCGTCCCAGTTTGGCCTGCATGTCTTCTTTGTGGCCGAGAATGCGCAGCCAGTGTTCACGCGCCTCGCGCCCCTCTGATATCTTGCCGGTGAGCCTTTGTATGAGAATCCTGAAGGGGTCGGCGGGCACCCCGGGGATATTGAGGAATATGGTTTTTATCTGCTCAAAGGAGTGCGGGTCGTCCTTTTCAAGGGGCTCCTGAACCAGCTGTTTAAACCCTTCAAAGGGAAGTTCGGGTTGATTTTCCATAGAAGTCGGACAGTATTCCTGGAAAAAGTTCAATGATGGATTCGGCAATAAAATTATTCTACAAACTAATATTTTTAAGCGTTAAAACAAAATCAATTAAAATAATGACACCGGCATTCGCCAACGCGGCCGCAGATACGGTGAAGAAGCGCCGGCAAAAATATTATCTTGATTTAATTATTCAGGAGTTATTTTATTACACCAATACCTGAATACCTGGCTTCACGCATGATTTGCGCTCGTGCGGCTGACCACAAATATCAGGAGGCATACCATGAGTCTTTTCGAGATAAAATGCCCGCTCTGTAAAGGCACGCTCTGGGTGGACCAGTCCTCCGGAAAGGTGGTTGACCACAAATCCGCCGACCACCAGAAAACGGATTTTAACGATTTCGTGAAACAGCAGAAGGAAAAAAGCTCCCAGTGGGAGGACAAGATCAAGAAGGCGGCTGAGGACACAGCGAAGCGCAAGGCCGAAATCGAGGAGAAATTCAAGGTCGCCAAGGAAAAGCCGGAGGAAATACAGGGCGATTACGAGTCGCCGTTCAAATGGGATTAAAACAGGTTAGAGCGTTTGAGTGTTGGAGAGTTAGAGCGTTAAATAATAGGGCCTTTTAGTGGCCGGAAACAATATCTCGCTCCAACGCGTCAACGCTCCAACGCTCTAACGCTCTAACTTTTTTTTCATCACAAAGGAGGCTTTCATGAAGAAGTTATTTGGTATTGCGGCCGCAGCGGTTCTCGCCGCGTCATTTCTGTCGTATGGCGCAACCGGCGCCGCAAATCCCCGGGTGAAGATTGAGACCAGCAAGGGTGCGATTGTCGTGGAACTGTATCCCAAGGCCGCTCCCAAGACCGTTGCGAATTTTCTCCAGTATGTGAAAGACGGCTTCTACGACGGCACGATTTTCCACCGCGTCATTAAAAACTTCATGATCCAGGGCGGCGGGTTTACAAAAGACATGGAGGAAAAAACCACCAAACCTCCGGTGGTCAACGAGGCCGACAACGGGCTCAAAAACGACGTCGGCACCATTGCCATGGCGCGCACCGGTGACCCTCATTCCGCAACCGCACAGTTTTTCATCAACACTAAGAATAACCCGGACCTTAATTTCAGCAGTAAAGATGTTGCCGGATGGGGCTATTGTGTTTTTGGAAAAGTGGTGAGCGGAATGAATGTGGTGACCGCGATTGAAGGCGAGACGGTGGCGGACAGGGGCCCTTTTCAGGCCGTGCCTCAAACCCAGATTATTATTACAAAAGTGTCTTTGGTTGAATCATCTGCAACACCGAAGGCCCCGGCAAAGTCAGCGGTGAAGGACACCTCTTCCCAAAAAGCAAAATGAACCGACTTTTTTGAAAGGAACCTGAGATGAGAACGTTTCTTGTATTCGCAATCGCTGCCGCGCTCGCCGCAGGCTGCAATCCGGCAAAAAAACAGGAATCAAAACCCGCTTCTGAGCCTCAAGCGGCCCCGGCTCAGAATGTTCAGCAGCCTGCCGCTCAACAACCGCAGGAAGTGGCCGCAACACAGAAGTCAATAAAAGCCTCCGACACGGTAACAACCTCTTCCGGGCTAAAATATATCGTTCTTAAAAAAGGGAACGGCCCGACTCCCAAAGCCGGCCAGATCGTGAAGGTCCATTATACCGGCAAGTTTCTTGACGGCAAGATATTCGACAGCTCAATTCCCCGCGGTGAACCCCTTGCGTTTCCCGTGGGCAAGGGCCACGTGATTAAGGGATGGGACGAGGCCATCCTTATGATGTCGAAGGCAGAAAAGCGGATCCTCATCATTCCACCCCAGCTCGCCTATGGCGAAGGCGGCATGGGGCCCATCCCCCCAAACTCAACACTCATTTTCGAGGTGGAACTGGTTGATTTTCAATAGAGATAATTCCCTTTTGTCTGTAAAAGGCGTCCGGCGTTTTCACCGGACGCCTTTTTTCGCGCACGGGCGCGTTTCGAAATTTATTTCACCGCGAAAGGCAGACGCATTACTTGCCGATTGCCCTCACTGCGGGGCAAAGGTTATCTTTTAGTCATGACGCTGGCCCGATCCACTACCGCAACCGGTTTTTCCTCCTACGGCAATCGCCTGTCACCGCCCGTCAGATGGAGCGCTGCAGTCCTGTTATTTTTTATCTGCGCCGTTCTTTACCCCTTTGCCAGCGTGAACGCCGGAGACATAAAAATCTTTCTACGCGAGCCCGGTGCGGCAGACAAGGCGAAGGCCGATTCCACTGCCGAAGATACCGCCGCCCCGAATGATGACCATGAAAAGAAATCGTCCGGCTCGGCTGCGCGCATCAACATGGCATGGATCGAAAAGGGGTGTTTTGTCATGGGGAGCCCGGAGGGTGAGGGCGACGCGGACGAGCACCCGCAGCACCGCGTTTGCCTCGGCGGATATTATATTGACAGATACGAAGTGACGCAGGAGGAGTACGCGAGGGTCGCAAAAAGGAACCCGTCTGTGTTCTCAAAATGCCCCAGCTGCCCGGTGGAATATGTTTCGTGGAGCGAAGCCAGGGAATACTGCGAACGGACCGGCAAGCGGCTGCCCACCGAGGCTGAATGGGAATATGCGGCGCGCGCGGGGAGCGATGCCCGCTATTACTGGGGAAACAGGATGGACACGGCCTATGTATGGTATGCGGGGAATTCGGGCCATCGGACCCATCCGGTGGGCCAGAAAAGGCCCAACGATTTCGGCCTGTACGACATGCTCGGCAATGTGCGTGAATGGTGCAGCGATAAATTCAGCGACAACACCTACAGGACCAGCACCGTGAATAATCCTCTTTCTGAAACAGGCCGTTTTCCCGTGCTGCGCGGCGGTTCGTGGATGGACGATGCGAACAAAGTGCGAAGCATGGCGCGCGCGAGCGAGAACCCGAAGACCAAAGACAGTATGATAGGGTTCCGCTGCGCAGCGGATAAATGAAGAAATATCCTGCCTGAGGGCTTGTCGAAAAAAAATCACCACAGAGGCACGGAGTACACAGAGAAAATCAATAAATTTTCAATTGATAATGTCTCCTCTGCGTTTCTGCGGTGAATCCTCTTCTTGGTTCTGCCTGTTTTTCCACAGCAATACAGCAGCCTTGATCGCCGCCAGCAGGCTCTTTTCCGACGCAATCCCTTTTCCCGCTTTGTCAAACGCGGTGCCGTGGCCCACCGAGGTGCGGATGATGGGCAGGCCGACCGTGATGTTGACCCCGCTTTCGAAATCGCGCGACTTGAGCGCCACGAACCCGTGATCGTGCAGCATTGAGACCACACCGTCGAATTCGCCCCTGAACGCCCGCATGAACACGGTGTCGGGCGGGTAGGGGCCGCTCGCGTTGATGCCCAGTTTTTTCGAATCCTCGATTGCCGGAACAATATGCACGGTTTCTTCGCTTCCGAACAGGCCGTTCTCGCCCGCGTGCGGGTTGAGCCCTCCCACGGCAATGCGCGGCGACGTGATGCCGAGCCCGCGCAATGTTTCGTGCAGCAGGCGGATGTTGACAAGCACCAGCTGCCGGGTGACAAGCCCGATTGCGTTTTTAAGGCTCACATGTGTTGTGACATGTACCACATAGACATTTTCTTCGGCAAACATCATTGAGAATTCTTTTGTGCCTGTCTTGTCGGCAAGGATTTCGGTGTGGCCGGGATAATTGATGCCTGCCATGCGGAGCGCCTCCTTGCTTATGGGGTTTGTTATCATCCCGCATATTTTTTTGTCAAGGCAGAGCTCGATTCCCTTAATCACATAGTTGTACGAGGCCCTGCCGCACGCTGCCTGCGTTTTTCCCACGGTAAAATCCCTGACGCCGATTTGCTTCATGTCAAGGACATTGATCGCGCCGCCGGCGAAATCGTCCGCAGAAGCCATGGCGCGCAGCGGCGGAGCGGCAGGGACGATTCTCCTGTTCTCTTCGAGCACGGCGAGATCGCCGATGACGAAAATGCGGCATCCTGCGGGAAAATCGCGCGAGACAAGGGCTTTGAGCGCGATTTCGGGACCTATGCCGGCCGGGTCGCCCATGGTGATGGCAAAGAGGGGAGGGGTGGATGTTGTCATTATAAAAGTCCTTTTTCTTTAAAATAATTTTGGCGACAGGTAGCCTGATCCTGTTGTTGTAAGAAACGATAGGTGTGGCCTGGTTCTACGATCCGGGTCCATTATCGGGCCCGTGCTTTGTTACATTGACAAAAGCACCAGGAAACCGTATATTCCCAAGTGACGCGATAGTCTGCTTATGCAACAAGCAATGGACCTGCGCTGAGAAAGGGAGTAATTAAATGAGGACATGGTGCGGATATTTCTTATTTGTCTACGCAATGGCCCTTCTTTCCGGGTGCGCACGGGACGAACGGGGGGTTCCGCTCAAAGGCGGGTGCGACTACGCCGTGGGGTCCGACAGTTCCTCTTTTGCAAGTCCCACTTCCGGACCATGGAACCGCCTTACCGTACCGGGCGCCTTTCCCCTGACCGCCGCTGACCGCAAGGGAAGTCCGCACGTTACCGTGCGGTGGCGCATCCCGCGCTCCGTCTGTGAATCGGCCGAAAAAGGCAATGAAATCGCGCTGAGAAGCGGCCGCAGCGGCGTTGTGGCCCGTTTTTTTGTCAACGGTGTGCCCCTTTCCGGCAAGCAGTACCAGGTTCTGGACGACAGGGAGGCCGTTTTTACGGTCCCTCCGAAGACAATTTGCCGCGACAGCGCAAACTACGTGTCAGCCATTTATACGCCGGCCCGGAACGGCGATTTTCTTGGAATCAGGACACCCCCGATCATCGGGGAAGCGGGGCTTGTTTTCCGGTCATATTATTCCGACATGGTCATGTCGTTTTTCATGCTCGGTTGCTTTCTGGTGATCGCGCTCTATTACATAATTCTTGGGATGCTCCGCCTCAAGGACTCCTATAACCTTTATTTCGGGCTCCTCACGCTTTGCTTTTTCCTGTTTATGACCGCGAACACCATTGTAAAGGAAATCATCTACCCGTTCAATACGCTCCTCGACGACAGGGTGGACCTTGTTTCCGGCATTGCCATGATGCTGTTCATGCTGCTTTTTATCCTGCGGCTGATCGGCGCGAAGCCTGAAGCGCTCACCACGGTTCCCGCAGGGTTCCTTTCCGTCCTGTTGCTTGTCTCTTTCTTCGTTGAAGGCGCAGCAATTCATGCAACGCGCCTGGTGTGGTACGCCGCGAGCGCGGCCCTGATCCCCTATGTGGGGTTCTTGACAGGTAAAAAGGCCATTATGGGTTCGCTCGAAGCGCGGGTGGTATTCGGTGCGCTTTTGGTGTTTATTATATCCGGAATTCATGATTTCTGCGCCTTTTATGGCTATGTGCCCTTTACGTTCACCATGCCCTATGCCTTTATTGCATTCATATTTGTCATGACCATTCTGCTTGCCCTCAAATTTGTCCGCGTCCATAACCAGACCGAAACCCTTAACGAGGAGCTCGAGTCGCGCGTCAGGGAGAGGACCCTTGATCTTGAGAATTCCAACAAGCAGAAAGACAAGATGCTCAGCGTTATCGCGCACGACCTGAACAATCCCATCACCGCAATCAATATCACCGCGGGGCTCATGGACATCAGCGTTAAAAACAGGGAGTTCCTTTCCATTTCGGAATATTCCGACGTCATCAAGCAGGCCTGCGCCCGGGCCATCAACACGATCACCGATGTGCTGCAGCAGGCCCGCAGTAAAGAAAAGGACGGGGTCATTACCATGGAACCCGTCGACATCGAGCTATATCTGGCGCCTCTTCTTGCGGTGCACCAAGTGCGCGCGCAGGAAAAAGGAGTGCTTCTCACCTTTCAAAAATCCCGGCAGCCAATCATGGTGCATCTGAACGCGGCCCGGTTTTCCCGCGTCATAGACAACCTCGTTTCCAATGCGATCAAGTTTACCCCTGCGGGCGGCAAAGTTGCCGTGAGCGTCGGGCCCGAAGGTGAATCCGCGCTCATCAAGGTGGCAGACACAGGGATCGGCATCCCGGACGAAATCCGTTCCACGGTTTTTGAACGTTTTACCGGCGCAGGCCGGCAGGGGACCGACAGCGAGGCGACCACAGGGCTTGGATTGTCCATTGCAAAAGACATAGTTCAGGAACACGGGGGAAAAATCTGGTTTACCAGTGAGAAGCAGAAGGGTTCGACGTTTTTTGTGGAGCTGCCGAAGGCGGGGTAAAAAGGGTGGCTTTACAACAGTGAATTGTGATTGGGATAGCGAGAGTGAGTTGTGGGGTTTCGACCTAACCGGCCGGCGTAAGATGCCAGTACGACATTACGATTTCGGCTGGCCATGGCTTGACGGCCTTGTTAGATTTGGTTTTATTCTTGTTCTCGCTTAACAAATACATAATTAACACCGATATAGTATGTAAATCCTACAGAGGAGCTATTGTTTGGTTCTTTTTGATTTGAAATTAAATATATTCCCAAACCATATCCTAAATTAAAATTAGACCGTGAATAATGTTCCATTCCAAGGCAGAATGAAAAAGCTTCGTAATAATTCTCTTTTGTTGTATTTGTCATGTTATCTTGTTCTTTGTAATATCCTACCGTTCCATATTGAGCAGAAACATTGGGCCCAAAGTTTCGGAACAATGTTGGTGCTATTTTAATACCCAAATCCCAACCAACGGATTCATTAAAAAAGCTACCAACCGATACGAACATGAAGAATTGTTTAATTTGTAATTCCAGATTTGCGCCAATAAAGCCTGCATACCTAACGCCACTTCCAATTCCAATAGATGTTGATATTCGATTATTCAATTCAACATTGCGCTGTCGATTATTTTCTTCATTTGAAAAGTCAACAGACTGAGCAGGCTCAATTTTAGAAATAGGACGTTTGCTCGAAGTTGATGCAGAGTCTTTTTGAACGATAGAAGGATGTGTGCTCGAAGTTGCTGCAGAGTCCTTTTGAGCCAATGATGATGAACAAAGCAGGAATACACATAGGCAAATTAGTTGATTCATAATGTATTCAAATCTAACATGTCTTAGACTGCAGTCGGCCTATTGAATATTATATTAAACGGCCTACTATATTATGCCGTCTTGAAATCCTTTTCGCCAACACAAAACCATGCCGGTTTAACAGGAGATTGATTTTCCAACAGAAAACACTTTGTTTAAGATCCTTTCATTTTTATTGAAATTACGGTTATATTTGTATTCAGGTAAGTTGCAGAAATGGTCATTTAAACAGGAGAAAGCTTATGAACCAGGCAGCCTTTTTACGAAAGCCGGTCATTTTATCGCTGGGCATTTTATTGTTTGCGCAAATTGCTTTTACCCAAACCTATTGGAAAAAAACATATGATGGGCCAGGAACAATGGTTCCCAATGCAATGGTTAAAACAAATGATGGGAATTTCATCATTGCCGGCAGTGTTGCGCTTGTGGGAACGAATGATACGAATGTACTTCTCATGAAAGTCTCTGTTTCCGGGGACATGCTCTGGACAAAAACATATGGCGGCCATGGTGCTTCTTATGCAAATGCAATTACCGGGATGAAGGATGGGAATTTTATGGTGGCAGGGGCGATAACTTCTGCATCGACCCGAAAGCAGGACGTTTACTTGTTAAAAATCAATCTGCAGGGCGATACGCTTTGGACAAGGACAATGGGTGATACGGGAGATAATGCAGGTAAAGCCGTGGTGCAGCTGCCCGACGGCGCATTGCTGGTTGCCTGCAATTGGCTTATATCTATAGATTCCACAGTTGGTTTAGTGAATCTTTCTTCTGCCGGGGAAGTGGTTTGGGAAAAACATTATCCTGGGAACAGCCCCGGTGGTTTAGCTTTGACATCAGATAGTTGCTGTATAGCAGCATGCGGGCAGGGGCTTTCCCGATTATTGAAAATCAAATGGAATGGAGACCTTGTCTGGTCAAACTATTATTCAAATATCGGGGATATGGGGAAGTGGGGGGCTTGCGCGATAACGACATTGTCGGATAAGAACATAGTTATTGGCGGATGGACGTATTGGAGCGGGGTACATGGCTTTTGGGATATGTTACTAAAAGTCAATTCGAACGGTGATGCGCTTTGGCAGGGAAGTTATTGCTCCCGTATTTGTATCGCTCCACCGTTTCTTTGTGACGGCAGGATTTTAGCGGCCATACCATCTGCTGATGGCAACTGCCTCGTTGCCGGACAGGTGAATGGAAGTGCGTTTTTTCAAAAAATCACAAGTGCGGGTGAATTTATTTGGGACGAAAGTTTGTCTAAATATACTGGAGGAGTTGCCAACTGTATTTCAGTTTCAGATAATGGAATAATCCTGGCTGCCGGCACTGAGCTCCAGGGAGCAGGAACAACAAAATTGGTGTTATATTCTCTTATAGATGACAAATATGCTTATAACAGTGTGCCGTTTTCATTCAAGATACCTGTTTCCGGTGATTCCCTGGCTTTTACTTATAGGCCAGGGAATATGCCCGCAGGAATGACTGTTTCAAATGGCGGAACAATCAAATATTCGCCAACAACAAGTATTTCTTCTCTGGAACACATTGAATTGTTTGTTGCAAATAGCACTGGCAGTGGTGATTCTCTTACCTTTAACCTGTATGTAAACAGCAAAGACAATCCAATTGCAGTAATACGAGCGCCGAATGGCAAGGCACATGCAACATCCCAAAACCATGAAATTATGGTAACGCAAATAAATTCAATGGTACAGTTTTCCGCAGGTCTGGAATCTGGAGCTCTTGGCATCTATGATGTTCGTGGCAGATGTCTTGCAAGAGTGCCTGTTGTGAATGGAATTGCCCGCTGGACCGGATTTGATGCTGCAGGAAATAAAAGTTCGACAGGTACATATTTTGTCCGCTATTTTGGCTCAAATAAGGCCGGCAATATCAAAGCTGTATCGCTTTTATTAATGTCTCAATAGACGGACATTCTGTTACTGTTTTCGTATGCTGCAATAGAGCCTACCCTTTAAAAACAGACCCTCGGCCCTTTTTCCGGCTTGACATGCTATATCTGAAATGTTAAAGTTATGACAGTCCTTGCCGCATGTCCGGACAGGGAATTTTACCCGCGGGAAAGCCATGCTTTGGAGAACGCCAGCCTTTCGGATTTCGATCCTGCTGATAGTAACGGCTGCGGTTTTTTTCAGCCTGTCCGCCGAACCGCGCTACAAAGTGCCGCCCTATATAAAATCCATCGGCATCATTCTTCTTGATTTCCACTCGTATCATCTTACCGCGGGCGGTGTCGACGAGTACAGCGCTGCGCTTACCCAGCGCGACACCTCTCAGTTGTGGCGGTCCGTCACCAGCGAGCTTACAACGTTCGGGTATAACGTGACCATGCTGCAGAGTGACACGGCGGACACTGGTTTTAGCGCCGTGGAAGCGTTGTATAAAACAGTACGCGCCGAAATTGAATATCATGTTTACGGTGACGCTCCGTTTGATTCCATTATTTCCGGGTTCGATTATACGCTCGGGCCCATGCAGGATTATTGCGAAAAATTCGGCGTCGATGCAATCCTGTTCATGTCCGGCTTTGACGAGACAAAGACCAAGCTCAGACGTGATGTTGAAAAGGAAGCTCTGGCGGCCTCCATCGCGGGCGCCGTTGTCGGGGCCATTATCGGGTTCGGCGGCGGCGGCATCAGGCTTCGCGACGCCTACACCTGTGTCAATGCCGGGCTCGTTTCGAAAAACGGCAGCCTGTGCTGGTATAAGAAATATCTGGAGCCGGGAGAAACCAATCTCAGCGATGGCCAGGACGCGAACACGACGGCACGGCATCTTTTTGAGTCGTGGCCCGCGGAGAGGACCAAAAAATGACCCGTTGCGCCGCTGTTGTATGCCTGGTTATGGCGGGTGCCGGGACCATCTGCGGGGCAGGGCCGTCCCGGGAAATTGAAGTGCTCAGGTCGGATCTTGCGGTGCAGGCCGATGAAGCCGAGAAATGGTTCCACCGGCAGGGGCTTGTCATCACGGACAGCGTTGCCCAGTCGTATATCAATCAGGTTGCGCAAAAAATCGGAAAAAACGGACACCGGGACTCCACATTCAGAATTCTGCTGGTTACCGCATGCGAACCCAACGCAGTGTCGTTTGCCAACGGGCTTCTGGTTTTATGTTCGGGCGCCTTCACGGTTGTCGATAATGAAACGCAACTGGCATTTCTTCTGGCGCACGAAATGGCCCATTATGACCTTAACCATCACCTGCAGGACCGGTACAACCTGCACACAAAAAGCCTTGAGGTGCTGCGGGGGCAGATCGTCGGCTCAATATTCGTTGGAGGGCTTGCGACAATCGGCGGAGAAAGGTCTCTGCGTTATATGATGTGCGGATTTTCGCGTGAGCTGGAAAAGGAGGCGGACCGGGTCGCCCTGGACCGCATTGCAAAGGCGGGGTACGATCCTGCAAACGCGCTGCTGCTGTTCCGGAACCTCCGCACCAGGGCCGGCAAGGACACGCTGGAGGAGAACACGGACTATCAGACGCACCCCCCGCTTTCCGAAAGAATATCGCTCGGTTCCGAATATATCGCATCAATAAAGCCGTCGGCGGCATATGCCGTTCCCGACCCCGCGGTTTTCCAGAGGAGCTTTTCGCGCGTTTGTTTTGCCAATGCCCAGGAATGCCTTTCCGAATCGGAATACGGGTCGGCCCTGCGCTCCGTTGATGTCTGCCTTAACCAGTATCCGGCATCTGCCGGAGCCTTGACAATAAGGGCGGACGTTTTCCTGACCCGGCGGAACCCGCCGGACATCGACAGCGCCGCGGTTTATTACCATAAAGCAATTTTCGCGGAGAAATCGTTCGCCCCCGCTTACCGGGGCCTGGGATGCTGCTGGTTCCTCAAGGGCCAGAAAGACAGCGCCAGGACCTGTTTCGAACAGTACCTTCAGGCGGCGCCCCAGGCAAACGACAGCGCATACTTTCGGTTTTACATGGGATATTTAAATGCGAAATAGCCGGCCCCTTATTCTTTTTGCCCTGATTGCCGGCCTTACGGGCTGCGGCGGATACCACTGGGCCGCGACAACCGGGCTGTTTGCATCGTCGAAATATGATTTTTCCATGAAAACGCCGGAAGGCTGGCACCAATTCGAGTATTCCCGGGGCGTGGTTTTCACCAGGCACGGGACCGGCCTCGAACGCGTGTCGCTGATGTTTTATCCGTGGGGCGACACGCTCTGGACAAAGAAGAAATCGTTCGCCAGAAACCAGCTGCTGCACGAATTGAGCGGCACGTTTCTCGCCGATATGCGGTCGTGCGGCGCGTACCGCATGGCGGTGACCCGCAGCGACGTTGACACGCTCGACAGCATGGTTTCGACAAAAACCATGTTCGTGTATCTTGACCCCGACGGCATGCCCATGCGCGGGGTCATGGTGTGCGTTCCCATGCCGAAGCAGGTGTTTGTCGCCATGTATACCGCTGCCGACAGGGTGTACTATGAAAAATCGCTGCCCGTGTTCGAAACAATGATGTCGACCATATTGTTTTCCCCCGGGGTCAGAAAAGCGCGGGTCAAGGAGTTTCATGAAATCGAGTCGATGATGAGGAGGGAGTAGGGGAGACGCATGACGATTGGTTTTTGAGAGTAGCTTTACCTGTACTAGGGAACAAACGGCCTATTCAATATGCTTAAATAGAGTTTTAATGACCTCGCCTGTCCCTTCCACGTTCTGGCAATCCTTCACCGCAACCGTTCAAAAACTAGGTATTACTGACCCAAAAAGAAAATATTATATCCTATAGGTAAAGTACTATCCCTTTGCCTAGAATTCGTTTAAGACGGATACTCCGATATATGGGACATAATGATTATAATCGATGGAAAAAAAATCGGATAGGCCGCTTGTCGACTTTACTAAATGATTATCAATTGATAGAATCAAATATAGGCATTTCGTAACATCAATTACTACAAAAGGCTTAATAGCAAATGTATTAAGACCTGCTGTAAGGGTATCGAAAGCATAATTGTAAGAAAAGCAATTGACATGATTCATGTTTATCGCCAATCCGAACTGAACTGGAAATCGACCTTTGTTGGTATGCAATAAGAATGATCCACCATAATTTAAGTTTGTCGGTTTCGCTGATATACTTAAGGTGTCATAATTATATGGAGAAGTCTCCTCTATCATAGTGGCGGAATAATCCTGTTGCGAAACTCCAATTGAAACACCCGTTCTCACCGCAAGTGAATGAAAAACATGTCGGTAACCGAACTGAATATTTGCTGAGGCAAGAAACTGGTTTCGATCTAGTGCAGAATATGCATCGATGGAAGCAAACAAATCTTTTGTAAAATCAAAATCATAGAGTAAGCCTAATTGATAGTTAGGAAAATAGAAGCGTATATTCTTAATGCTTGGTTCTTCATCATGAGTGGCTTTGAAATACAAGGAAACAATAGACTTAGCTTCATTTGATCGGTTTGGCACAATTGGTTCATCGGGCACCAGCGTATGTGAGGATAGCAAGTGCACCCAGAGAGATGTTGGATCACAACAATTACAACACACTACAGCCACAAACAGGAATAGTATCTTTACTATTTTCATACCCTTTTTAGCTTGGATCCGGCTTATTGTTTTGATAGATGATTTTTCAGGTAGGCTTCTTTCGCTTGAAATTCGTGTATAAAGTCACAAAAGTCGAAATTAACATTGTTGAATTTTAATAAGATATAGTAATAACCACCTCCACCTATTGGAGCATTATACCCGTTAGCGATGCCATAAGCTTTATATATTAATCCAATCCCAGATTTAAATATAGCGTCAGTTTGATCTATTTGATATGGAGCAGGATTGTCAAAATAATGAAAGCAGTAACTGCTATCGTCCATCTTGATTTGTGGTTGTGTTGAGGATGTGTCAGCCGAAAAAACCGGAAGCAACAATGGCAAGGCTGATGGAATTAGGTTATTTGAGTCAACAAACGTTGACAATATCGAGTCCCGTCCTGCTTTAAGTACGCTGGTTCTAAACACATAATTTCCATATAGCATTTGCACCAAGTTCACCGAAACAGTACACGATGCTGTATAGACATCATTTCCGTCCCAATTATAGCTATAGTCGTAGTAAACCCAGGAATTTCCAACTTGAAGTGGTGCATAGCCGTTCGATTGAAAACATGTTACAGAATCTGTTATTCTATAAGTGCATGAAGTATCATTTTCATCATTAAGGTACATATTAATCGGTTCAGAAGGGAAAACAGGTGGGGGCGGCGGGGAAGAATCCGAGGAAACCTCAGATAGACCCATTAATCCACATTGACATAAATTTGGAATTGTGCAGATAAAAGCAAATCGAATGCAGAATCTTAAAAGCCTCAAAAGGTCCCCCTCTTGCGTTGTTTAATAGAACGGTTCAAGAGTTGACGGTTGCCCTTTTCGAGATCACTAAGTGACCTGAAGTATGAGGGTTAATACATTCCCTCGCAGTGCAGATTGTAAAATGTTCCCTATAATAATATATACTCAATCTCACGTTTTGCAAGCACCTTTGATAGAAAGGGTTTTCTGTTAGAAACCAGGTTGGAACTGGCCATATTCGCTCCCTTTTCAGATTTCAGATTGATACCCCTTCAGGTTTCCACCCTGCCTTTATTATTTTTCCAAAAAAGCTGGCATAACATGTATTAGCCAGACACACTAATATTCAATATTTAATTAAACAATATTTTGAATAGTGTTCGTTCCTCAGTTTTACTTTCCCTGCACCATTAACTTTCCAGTGGAATCTATTGCCGCGGTATAAAGTTTGCCTGTGGCCGCTGTGATAGCATCGGTATCCTTGGCTGTTAAGACGTCCGTAATAACCGTATTGCTACCTTTGCTTATTTCCAAAGTGGGGCTGGTGGTGCCGGGCGCAACATCGTGGAAATTGATGATACTGCCATTTTCGGCTTTGAATTGCACGTTGGCGTTATTGCCGGCGTTATTTTGTACTTGGGCCTTTGGCGTGGAGCCTGAACAGGCGGCCAGCACTGATGTCATTGTGATAGCTATGGCAATGTTTAATAAACCTCCGAAAAATCGTTTTCCTATAAACATCTCAAAGTTCTGAATCATACGGGCTCCTTTTATTGTAATTGTGCAAGCCGAAGTTTGTAGGCGATAACTAAATTACAAATTGGTACTGCTGTATACAATCGGTTTTCGGCATGAGGTTCAAGGTCTCAGTAAACTGAACGGTTAGGGACATCCACCATCAGAAATCACCCCATTTTTCCCTCTTAAAACCAGGCCCCCGGATGTTTTTTATTATCACGGCATGACTTAATAGTTATAGACATCTTATCCAAAATCGGGTATAATTAAGGTCGATTTTTTAAACCGGGATGTCCAAAAATTTATTAAGGAGTTCCTAAAAGCCGATTAATATTTAATGAAAGGAGCATCTATGCGCGTCATGAGATCAATTGGTTTTACCGTATCCGCCGGAATTGCATTTGCGTCCATCTACCTGATTTCCGGCTGCGGGCTGCTGGCACCCAAGGGTGAATCCACACCCAACGCAAAGACGCCGTTTGATTCATGGGGGGTCAACACGATTTTCAATAATCGCGGGACATACAGCCTCACGGCGGCCGCGCAGGATCTCCAGGCCGGACGCGTGAAGACCAATGACACCACGCTGGGCGGAGTTGCATACGACCTCTATAAGGCCGCACTCGGCGTGCAGTCGGGGCAGCTCCTCGATACCACGACGGCCAACTCCACGACCATCTGGGCGAACCGGCTGTCCGACGGCTCGATGAAGATCGCAGGCGGCAGGGACAAGGGGCTTCTCGCGTCCGTACTGCCGCCCATTGTTCCCGGGGTCAACGGCTCCACGCTGGTCCTCGATTCCCCCTTTACATTAAAGACAAAACCGGCGCTCAACACGCAGCAGTCATCCTCCGCAACGGGCAAACTCTACAGTGCTGCAAATCCCGGTGCCCCGACAAATTTCAACGTTGACATTAAATATACCCGCGACCAGGAGAATGTGACTGCAACCACCTCGATGGGTGCGGTGGAAGGATGCAGCCATTTCTCGGTGACCGCGACGCCCAAAGGCGCACTCGCTATCCTTGCGAACCTGGCGAATATCGCCTTCACCGGGGAAGCCTGGTACCACGAAACATTCGGCCTGGTGGCATATAAATGTCCCGCGCTGGGGCTCGATGCGGGCATGAACGGCGAAAGCGATTACGGCACGGCAACCCAGGGCAAGAATACCATACGAAAAGTCCAGGTGGTGGATGCAAGTCATCCTGTTTTTGAGTTGAACACGTATGACCGCGCGAAAAAGAACGACGCGGACAAAATGTCGCACGCGCAGATGCTGCTCGAGTTCCGCTGGGCGAGCGACAGTCTGGCCCGGAACGGGGCCGAACCGAGTTACCTCGCGGCAGTCACGCTCATTGCCACCAACAATACGCTGGGATATTCCTTCGAAGACAACCGTTTCGGATGGAGCCCGCCGCTGGTTGCTTCGCCGGTCTCGATTTTCCATCCGGAAGAAAACGGCAAAGGGTATAAATACTGGTATGTCTACATAAATGAAGCCGCCAAGAATGAGCCGGGCGCCAACAATGTTTCCTACCTGATAAGGGTTTCGCAGGGAGGCTTTATACCACCCGCTCTGCGGTGCAGCGCGCGCATCATGTATACGATTCTGCCGGCGGGGGCGTACTGATCCGGTTTTTTCCGCTTGCATTTAAGGGGCCGGTTTCGGCGTGCCTCTTTACATAATAAAAAGGGTGACCCGATGGTCACCCTTTTTATTTAAACAAGCCGGGTTTGCGCTGAAATCAATGCCCTGTATAATCCCCGAATCTGATCATTGTAGGACTTGGATTCTTCACCGCTGTTCCGGTATCATTTACCGCATGCAAAATCGTTCCCTGGTCTCCGCCAAGCGCAAAGGTGACGATACGATGGACCTGTATCCCCGGCAGCTTCGGGGCTTCCACCGCATTGGTGGTAGTGATCGCGGCCCTCCTCATGTAGGAATAGATGCCCAATCCCCATCCATAGAATTTCGTGACCCGGTTGGTTACTTTGATGGCAGGTATCCCCGGGACAGTGCCCTCCATCCACGACGCCTGGTTCGGCACGTCGTAGGGAAACTCATTCTGATAGAAATACTGCTGGCCGTTGTCGCCGTTCCAGACGGTGTTGTTTTTTTGCCAATGCTCCACCATCTGTCCGTAAGTGATGCAATTGTTGCCGTTGATGAAAAGCCCATTTCTGATAGTGCTTGAGTCCGTGTTCCATCCGGCGCCCGCCCCATGGTCTGCGCGCCAGATCCAGCTGTGATCGAGGACGGTGTTGTTGCTGTTGAAGATCGCTCCGATTTTTGTCGTGCCTGCAACAGAGCCGCCGCAGCGGGCGAAGAGGTCGAATACGAAAGGCGGGTTGGCGGTGTGGTCCGCCGTGTTGCCGGAATCGCCGACCTGGAGCAGAACAGGCGAATCACCGCCTGAGCCGGCTTCATACAGGATGTTGGCGATGGTGATGCCGTCCGCGTCCGCGGTCTTGAGGCAAATTGTGCCGTTCTGCGCCTGCAGGGTGGCCATGCCAAGGCCCAGCACCACTGTTTTGGGACGCTGGACAAGAATCGGTGTATTGACCACGTAAATACCTGGGGTGAGGATGAGGTTTTTGCCCTGGGCAAGCGCCGCGTTTATGGTTGCCGCATTGTCGGTGCCTGCGAGGGCAATATAGAACTGGTCAATAGGCATCAATTCGCCGGCTGGAGTTGCGTTATACCACGTTGTGCCCTGACAAGTTGTGCGCAGTGCCGGAACGAAAACCGAGTACGTTCCAGAGCCGTTGTCGAACACCAGGTATGGTTTCTCGCGCACCAGCGGTGTTTTTGCGACAACGCTGATACCGCCCGAGGGCCAGTTCTCGGCCGGAGGATTGTCGCAGCCTTGAAACATAAAGTTCCAGATGCCGCTGGTGGGGGCTCCATTAACAATGGTGTTCCGTATGTAAAATTGTTGAGCACAACCGGTGGATATCGCGCCGTCGATTTTGGAATCGGATATGAAACCGCCGCTGGCGTCGCTGTTGCATATGTTAAGAGCTCCTTTTATATGCATGCGCCGGAAGGGGTCGGCCTGCGAAACCGCCCAAATACTGGTTCCGCCTGTCGGTGTAACCGAAAAGCCTTCCACGCCGCGCCAGAAAGATCCTGTACCATCCTCTGTCGCCTCCACCGTTCCTGTTACCTGCACGTCTTCGGGAGACATTCCCATACCATACGCCTGAATGTAATAGCTTACCCTGATATTCAAAGAATAATTACCCGGTTTAAACAGATATGCCGTGCGCTGGGTGCTGAACTGGCCTGTGGAACCATGCAGCGCGTCTACGGTGGACTGTATGGTGGCCATTGGCATTGTCGCATCAAAGACCTTGGTATTCGGCCCGAAATTGGGGGCTGTCCCCGATAGCCCTGTCATAGTGATATTGATAATGCCGTTGTACGAATCAATTGACTGCGAATAGGTCGCATATCCGACCTTGCTTGCCTGAAGCCAGTCAACAGCCGCAATTTTCGAAAGTTTGCCGTTTTGAGACTGATAATTCATAGAAAAGACTGCGCCGGCAACAGGGTTCATCGTGTAGGTAGCGTTAATGTCGCCGATCCGGGTGTGCAGAAGCAACATTGTATGACTGAAAGCATTGAGAGAAACCGGGATTTTCGTGTTACCCTTATACAATCGGCCATTAAACACTTTTACGACCAACCGTCCAGAGAGGTCGTAAAGATTCGCGCTGGCGTTTACGGGTGATGAAACGTTGAAGATGAACGAACCGTTCCGGTACATGATGCTGTTGATATCTGCGTGCGTCACTCCGGAACCAATAGTAGGGGTGGAGCCGGAAAGCAGATAGGTCCCGTCTGTTTTTGAAGTACATGCCATAGGGGTGTTAAAGATCTTGATTACTGCCCCCGAAATCGCCTGTCCCCCCGAATTGGAGACCTTGCCTGAAATATTGACTGCCTGGGAAAACCCGGAGCTGACAGCAACAGCCACCACTAAAGCGCTTAAAACTGCCTTTCTCACCTTTTCCTCCTTTTTGCCCCATCCTCACAAGATATAAATATAATGATTTTTTACCATATTGCGGCATTTATCTTTTCGGTACAGGTGATGATTCCACGAAATTTTCGGGCGTTTCAACTGGATTTTCCCCAAAAAAAAAGGGAGATTTACCTCCCTTTTTTTCATACCTTCATGCCAAAAATCATTGGACTGCTTTTCCCGCGGCCCCGGTCTTTTTTGTGCGCCCTTTTTCCCGCCACTTTTCCCATGCGTAATAAAAGGTGGGTGTCACCACGAGCACCAGCAACGTATTAAAAAGCAAGCCCCAGAATATGGCCCATGCCATGGGGGCCCAGAACTGGGTTGTCTCCGACTTCGTCACGACCCCCAGGTGAATGAAATCGAGTCCTACGCCGGTTGCGATCGGTAGCAGCCCGATCATGGCGGTTATGGCCGTTAAAAGCACGGGGCGCAGGCGCGTTGCGCCTCCCTCGATAACAGCCTCGCGCAGGGGACGGCCGCTTTTTCTCAGCCTGTTCATGAAATCGATGAGCACGATGCCGTTCTTGGCGACCACGCCGGCAAGGGCGATGATGCCAACGCCGCTCATGAGGATCGCGAACGTCACGTCGCGGAGGTCGGCCCTGCCGCCGGTGATCAAATTGACAAAAGCGCTGAATTTGTTCGTGATCAACAGCCCCCAGAACACGCCTCCGAGCGACAGCAGTATGCCAATGAGGATCAGAAACGGCTGGAACAGCGAATTGAACTGGAACACCATGATCAGAAACACCAGGCCCATTGCCACGAAAAACGCCTTGATGAGAAAGGCCTGCGATTCGGCCTGCATGCGGTTGCCGCTGCCCGGGCGCACGGTGTAGCCGAGCGGCGGTTGAACTTTTTTGACCGCGGCCATTGCCAGCGCCTTGGGACCGCGCTCGTCCTTCTGGCCGGGCGCGAGTTCTGCGGTCACCTGAATGGTCCGCTTGCCATCGATGTGCTTGATGGATGCTATATTTGCGCCCTGGGTTATGGTCGCGACGCTCGTCAGCGGCGCCTCCTTGCCGTCTTTTGAAATGACGATCTCGTTCATCCCGTTAAGGTTTTCGCGGACCTCCGGGGGGAGGCGCACCATGATCTTGTATTCGTCTTTGCCCACCCGGTATTTGGCGGCTTCGTTGCCGTAAATGGCGCCGCGCACCGCCGAAGCCACGTCGAGCGTGGAAAATCCCAGCCGTTTGGCCTGTTCCCGGTCGACGTTCACCCGTATTTCGGGCCTGGCCGGGTCGTAGTCGTAGCTCACGTTTGTCAATCCCGGCACCTTCTGCACCATGGCCTTGATGCTGTCGGCGAGCAGGCTCAGCTGCTGGTAATTGTCGCCGGAGATTTCGAGCTCAACGGGCTTGCCCGTGGGCGGGCCCATCGACTGTTTGATGACCTGTACTTTCCATCCGGGCACCAGCCCCGGCAGCGTGTCTTCCAGCCATTTCATTGTCTTGTATGACGAAACGGACCGTTCCTCGAAGTCCTTGAATACAAGGTCAATATATCCTTTGTTGCTTTCTGCCTGGCTGCTCGACATGCGGGACGATTTCCCCGAACCCACAATGGTGCCGATAGTCTTGACAGAAGACACATTTGCCGGCATGGACATGGCGATGCGTTCGGGGATCCTGATTGCGGCGTCGGTGATGGCGATGGCCTGCGACAGCGGGCCTTCGATCTGGACAGACGCGACATCCGGCTCGATCACCGGGAAAAACACCACGCCCGGCCCGAATTTGCCGTACATGAAGATGCCCGAGACCACGAACGCGGCGCAGAAAAGGGCAAGCAGCACCGGGTGGTTGAGCGCTCGGTGCAGGAGTTTCCGGTACAGGTCCTTAAAACGTTCGAACCCGGTTTTTTCACCGCCTTCCAGGCGACGGGCTTCCTTATTGTTCATCGTGAGCGAGGCGAAGACCGGGTTAAATATAAACGCGACGAACAAAGAGCCGAAGAGCGTAATGCCCACGGTGAGGGGCAGGTATTTCAAGAATTCACCCATCACGCCCGGCATGAACAGCACCGGCGCAAAGGCTCCGACCGTGGTGAGCGTGGCGGTAAAAACCGGCACCATCACCTCTTTCGTCCCGTCAAGCGCGGCCTGGAACCGGTTTTTTCCCATGCCCAGGTGGCGGTAGATGTTTTCGACCACCACGATGCCGTCGTCCACCAGCATCCCGAGGACCATGACAAGGGAGAACAGCACGACCATGTTGAGGGTGACGCCCATGTAACTCAGCGCGATGAAACCCATGGCCATGGAAAAGGGGATGGCGGTGGAGATGAAAAGCGAATTGCGCACGCCGAGGAAAAAGCTCAGCACCAGCAGCACGAGGATGATGCCCATGAGCAGGTGGTTCTGCAGTTCGTCCACCATCTGGCGGATGTTTTTCGACATGTCGTAGGTGATTTCGTAATGCGTGCCCGCGGGCCAATGCGGTTTTTCGTCGGCGATGATTTTTTTCGTTTCGTCGACGATGCGCACGATGTCTTCGCCCGTGCGTTTCGCGACCGTCAATGTGAGCGACGGTTTGCCGTTGGTGCGCGAGATGGACTGCCGGTCCCGCGTGTAGGTGAACGCGACGTGCGCCACGTCCCTGATGCGGATCATTTTATCGTTCAGCGAGCGCACGATGAGGTCGTTGAACTGGTCGGGATCGGTGAGCTCGCCGGTCACCTTGATGGAAAACCGGTATCCGGAGGTGATCATGGTGCCGCCCGGCACGTTCGTGTGCTGGGTGGAGACGGCCTTGGAAATGTCCGATAACGTCACCCCGTACTGCCGGAGCAGGGCGGGATCGGCGTCGATGGCGATCTCCTTGTCCCGCTTGCCCTGGACCTTTGCCTCGAGAACGCCCGGGATCTTCGCCATGCGGTCTTTGAGGTTGTCGGCAAGCGCTTCGAGCCGCTCCAGGTCGTAGTCCGCGTACATCGCTATATTGACGATGGGGATCGTGTTGAAATTAAGCTCCTGGGTAATGGGGTCTTCGGCTTCCACGGGCAGGTCGCCCTTGGCCTGGTCCACCTTGTCCTTAACGCGCCGCAAGGCGTCTTCCGTATTCACCGACGGGTCGAACTCCAGAAAGATGTTGGAAAAGCTCTCGTTGCTCGAGCTCGTCATCTGTTTGACTCCGTCGATGCCGTCGAGCTTGTCCTCGATCTTCTGCGTGATGAGGTTTTCTATCTCGGGCGGGTTGGCGCCAGGGTACAGGGTCGTGACGAAAATATACGGTATCTTGATTTCGGGGAAAGACTCCCGGCGCATCCCGGCGAAACTCATCAGGCCGACGATGAAAAGAAGCGCGGCCAGAACGATCACCGACACCGGGTTTTTGAGTGCAAATTTAGTCATTTCGTTTTCTCCTTAACCATCAACGCCATGGGAGCATTGTTGCTATTTCCCCCTCTCCCACGGGAAGAAGGGGAACAGGAATCTATCATCTAAACCAATATCTAAAACGAAACCCTTGTCCCGTCGCTCACCTGGAATGCGCCGGTCACCACGAGCTTGTCGCCCTGGCGGAGGCCGTCCTTGATGAGCGAGCTGTCCGCATTGGCCGCTCCAACCGAGACCTTTCGCTGCCGTGCGACGCCATTTTCGACGACCATCGCGCAGATTCCGTCCTGCAGCCGCAGAAGCGCGGCGGACGGGACCACAATCGCCTTTGCATATTTGTGCCGCAGGATGCTCGCGCGTCCCACCATGCCGGGCCTGAGCATCCCGTCATGATTGGTGACGACAATGCGGGCCATCACGGTCCTCGACTTCGAGTCCACGGCGCGGTCCAGGCTCGAGAGCCTGCCTTCGAACGCCCGTTCGGGGTGCTGGAGCAGCCGGAATTCGGTCTTCATTCCTTCTTCGTAGCTGAACGCCTCCGATTCCGGTATCGCAATGACAGCTTCGAGCTGGTCAACCCGCGACACGCGGACCGTGGGGACGCCCGGCGCCACGGTCTGGTATTTGTCGATATTGCGGCTGACCATGATGCCGTCAAACGGCGCCTGGCAATGGCAGTCTTCGTAGGCCCTTTTGGCGGTTGCCAGAAGCATTTGTGAATTCTGATAGGCGAGGTTGGTGCCGTCGAGCGCGGATTTGCCGATAGACCCGTTTTCCACATTGGCCTTTGCCCGGTCGAGATCGCCCTTGGTCACCGCGACCTGGGCCCTGGCCGCTTCCAGCGCTGCGCCGTATTTGTCGCCATCGATATCGCACAGCGCGTCGCCGGCCTTGAACCGCGTGCCCACGGGCTTAAGGGAATTCACCCGGCCTCCCTGGGCCGGCGCAATGAGGTTCGCGTCCTCGATGCCGCGCAGGTCGGCCGAATAGCTGCCCCAGTCGTCAAACGCGGCTTCGTTGACTTCGGCAACAACGACCTTTACGGCAGCGGAATCTGACGGCTGTTTCCCCGCGGCGCCCGGCGTTTTCTTGGCTTCGGAGCCGCACCTGGCGCCCATCAGAAAAAGCATGAGCAGAAAGCCGATGCTGAGAACAATGAATGATTTGCTTTTGGGTAGTTTCATGGTTCCTCCTAATTGGTTTTCTTTCCATCGTTGATTTTGATTATCTCGTTTCCCGTGGCCACGAGAAGCGCGGCGCGGCTGCGCACCAGCCGGTAACGGGCATTGATTATTCCCAGTTCCGCCTGCTGCAGCGTTTCATCGGAGAGCTGAAGGTCCGCAAACTGGCCACTGCCCTGTTTGAAATTGCTGCTGGTAAGGTCATAAGTTTCCAGTGCGGCCTTGAACATTTCTTTTGAAGAATTCAAATTGCTGTCGGCCGCGGAGCACTCAAGGATTGCGGAACGGACCTCGATTTCGACCATTTTCTCCATTGTCGATGAGACAATTTCAAGCTTGTTGGCGTCACTCCGGTATTGGGCGGCTTTTGCGCTGTTGGCAAAACCGTCGAAAAGCGTCCATTGCGCGCCGACACCCAGGGACCAGCTCGGACTGCCGTTGTTGTTCATTAATGACAGAGCGGAATTCATTCTTGTATATCCGGCAGACCCTGTTGCCGCAATTGACGGCAGATACATCGCTTTGTAAATCTTGGCGCCGCCCTTATTGCTTTCTGCAAGGAATTTCATGGCCTTGATATCCGTGCGCTCCGCAAGCGCCGTTTTGACCGCATTGTCGGGCTGAGGAACAGGCATGCTGACCATTTTTTCGAGCGATGCGATCGTATCCAATACCGTGGAATCGATAAGCTCGTGTCCCATCATTGCATTCAGGTTCATCCGCATTACCGCAGCGTCCCGCCTCGCAACAATTGTCTGGGCAATCTGGTCCGCAACATCAGCCCGTGTCTTGAGTACCTGTGCTTTGCTTCCGGACCCATTCTGAAAATTCCGTTCAAGGAAACTGTTCAGCTCCTTTTTTCGCGCAAGCGATTGTCCGGCGATGTCGGCCGCTTTTTGCGCCATTATGGTGCGGAAAAACATGTCAAGCGCACCAAGCTGAAGGGTTTGCATGTTGCGGGCAAATGAAGCTTTGGCTGATTTATTAAAATTATTCGCAACATCTATTGCAGTTCCGACCTTTCCAAAAGTGTAAATCGGCTGGTTGAAGGAAATTCCGCCGGTGTAAATATCAGAATGCTGAGGAGTAGAAAATCCACTAAAGGCGGAACTGATGACCTTTCCTATTTCTCCGTCAACCTGCCCCAGTTCGGACGGATCCAGTATAGCTTTTTTCGCCATGGGACGCGAAGAGCCCGAACTGCTGCTTCCTCCGAACGCAGACCCGTAATTATGCACATATGCTCCGGTGGCAGAAACATAGGGCAGCGCATTTGCCCAATTCTCCCTTACCATCTGGTCCGATTTGATGATCGACTCTTTCATCATCTTCACCGAATCGCTTTTGGTGCAAACCTCCCGTATCACCTGTTCCAACCCGATTGTCTGCGAATGCACCTTAATTGAAACCGCAAACGTTACACCCATTACAAGTGCCAGGACCTTCATCTTTCGTTCCATAATCGCTCTCCATCAGGTAAACAGGATTCGCCTAATTCTTTTAAGACGTTCATGCCCGGAAATTATTGCGATACTCAGACAAACCTTGAATGATGTAGCAAAAATCAAGTTACGTTTTTCGCTGAAAATCCTTTGTTCTCATTGTCCACCGAAACCGGCCGGTTTATTTTTATGCACTGGCCGGATTACTTTGTCGGGGATGTAAACCCCAACCCCCGTGTCAAAAACTCCATGATGTCCCGGACATGAGCGTCAATGTCACCGATTTTCCCGGCATTCTTGCAGTCGAACATGACCCCCCGGACCAGCGACGTTACGTACTGCGAAAGGGTCTTGTCGTCGAGCGGTGTGGTGATTTCCCCACGTTTGCGTCCAACCGAGAATACCGATGCCGACATTTCCGTTATTTCCTTGCTGTATTGCCTGAAACGGGAAGTAAGTTGCTGGTGCCGCAGCTGAAATTTTTCCATGCTGCCGGGCGCCATGGTTTTTAAATCGGCCATGCTCATGGAAAATGAAAAGTTTTCGCTGTATATCCTCAAAATCGAACGGAGCATCACCAGAACATTTTCTTTTATGTGGCGATCTTCCCTGATTTCATTTTTGAGAACGTCGATGATCTTTTCGTGCATTCGAATAAGAATATGGAGAAAGATCTCTTCTTTGTCTTCGTAATAATTATATAATGAGGCCTTTGAGAATCCTGCGGCGGCCGCAACGTCTTCGAGGCGTGTCTCGTGATATCCTTTTTCCGAAAAGACCTTTAAAGCAGAATCGAGAATCAGATTGGTTTTTGCATCGCGTACTGTCTGGTCCCTGACTTCTTTTGGATTCGGGCTCACGACTACTCCTTGGTCAGCAAATTGACTCGGGAGTCAAATATATCTGATTTTGAGTCAGAAGTCAATTCTTTTTTTAGAAAATTCGTTCCAAGGATCGGGGATTTTAAAATTCTTATCAAAGAAATATCTTCCATTTGCCAAAAAACTCAATAAATTATAGGTAATGCGTGTGATTTTTGGAACATAGAGGGAAACGCGGGCTGTATATTATCCTGCAAAAGCTTGTTTTTTTCTTTATATCTAAGATGAAACTGTTCCATGCTCGTCAATCTCAAATGGTTAAAATAATATAAATACGAAAACAATTTTAATCGGTTAACATCATCCGGGGGGATAGGAAAGGTGACAGAATGTTAAAACCAGAGGGTTTGATAAAAATTATTACGCTTGCCGCTCCTGCGTTGCTCGTTTTCTTTTTAACCAATGCTTCAGCCGCCGGCGGCTGGAAATTGTTCTGGTCAGATGAATTCGACAGCACTGCGCTCAACGAAAGCAACTGGTCGGTGCAGGCAACAGACAATCCGCCCAATGCCGAACAGGAACATTACACCAACGGACACGACCAGGCCAATTCGAACGTGTTCGTTAAAAACGGCAATCTCATCCTTGAGACGAGAAACGCCGGGGAAATCACTTCTGGCAAGATCGTCAGTTCGGGCAAGAAAACATTCATGTACGGACGCATGGAGGCGCGCATGCGCCTTCCCCTTACCCAGGGAATGTGGCCCGCGTTCTGGATGCTCGGCGTGGGCGGCGGCTGGCCGGTCTGCGGCGAGATTGACATAATGGAAGGAAAGGGGAGGCTCCCGGCCTGGACGTCGGGCACCTTTCACTGGGCGACGAACAACTCCCAGGTCGGCGGCACCTACACCATGCCGACGGGCAATGTGCACGACAGTTTCCACCTTTATGCGGTGGAATGGAGCACGGATTCGATACGCTGGTATTTCGACAACGTGAATTTCGTGACGCTCACCAAGGCGCAGCATCCCGATATCCCTATTGACAAGCAGTATTACTTCATCCTCAACCTCGCCGTGGGCGGCAATTTCGACGGCAACATGAACAATACCACCATGTTCCCGGAAAGCCTCATCGTCGATTATGTCCGGGTGTATCATTGGGACCCGAATGTGAATGCCGAAAATCCTGCCCCGAGGCCTGAAGCGCGCACCGCCATGCTGCACGATTTCGGCAGCTCGTTTTCGGTCACGTTGCCAGGCGAGCAGGCATATGTGCTGGAACTGTTCTCCGTAAACGGGGCACGGTGCATATTCCGGCAGGGCAAAGCGAGAATGTTCACCATTGAAACGGAAGGGCTGACACCCGGAGTATATGTAACGACTATTCGCGGAGCTTTCGGGACGTTTACCGGCCGCATCATGGTGCGACAATGACCCAAAGAACCGTCCTTATTGCTTTTATGATTCTCGGGTTGCTCATGGCAAACGCCAAGGCAGGCGGCGGCTGGACATTGTTCTGGTCCGATGAATTCGACAGCACCGCTCTCAACGAGAGTAACTGGTCGCTGGATCCGACAAACAATCCGGACAATGGCGAACAGGAACATTACACAAGCGGTCACGATCAGGCAAACTCCAATATTTTCGTCAAAAACGGCTGCTTGAACATCGTTGCAAGGAACAACGGCGGAATCACCTCCGGCCGCATTAATACGCAGAACAAAAGGAGTTTCATGCACGGACGCCTGGAAGCGCGCATGCGCCTGCCAATTTCGCAGGGCATGTGGCCCGCGTTCTGGATGCTCGGCTCCAATTTCAGTTCGGTTGGATGGCCGGCATGCGGAGAACTCGATATAATGGAAGGAAGGGGGCGGCTGCAGAACTGGACGTCCGGGTCGTACCACTTTCCCGGTTTCGACGTCTTTAACCAGTACACATTGCCCAACGGGAACGTTCACGATAATTTCCATAGTTACGCCGTGGAATGGACCACCGATTCGATACGTTGGTTTTGCGACAGCGTGAATTTCGGGACACTTTCCAGGACCAGTAACCCGGGCCTGCCGTTTGACAAGGATTTCTGGTTTATTTTGAACCTTGCCGTGGGCGGCAATTTCGACGGCAGCAGTGACAACACCACCGTGTTCCCGGAAAGCCTCATCGTCGACTATGTGCGCGTTTACCACTGGGACCCGAATGTGACGGCCGGGGCGCCGGCATCGCAGCGCGCGGTGACACGCGCCGGCTTCACCATTGCGGGGAACACGGTCTCGGCAGCGTTGCCCTCCTTCCAGAAATATTCGCTGGAACTCTTTTCCGTAAACGGAGCCCTGGTGCTGCAGGCGGCGGGCTCTGCGAAATCGTTCACGTTCACGACTGCGGGCCTCGCGCCGGGCGTATATTGCGCGACCGTTCACGGCGCGTTCGGGACGATTTCCGGCCGCATCGCAGCGCGGCGTTGAGCGCCCCCGGCCGTATTTGACTTTCCCCCGCATTGAAAGTATATTACTAGAGTACTTTACAAATAGTAGAATTGCAACGGTTTCAGCAAAGGGGACTGTATGAAAAAAACAGTATTTCTGATCTGCGTCGCGGCAATCGCGTCCGCGTTTGCGCAGGCCAAACCCGACGAAACGGCGCTGGTGCGGGCCATCCTCGACAGCGCGGGCCGCTCGTCCGTCACGGTGGAAAGCGTCACTAAGGTGGATTCGCTGGGAAGGATCACCTATCTCGATTTGACAAACAAGGAAATGGAGAAGGGGGGCATTAAAAGCATCCCGTCCGAAATAGGCAGGCTCAAGGCCCTGAATACCCTTCTGCTCGGCAGGAACGATTTGTCGGCGATTCCCCCGGAAATAGGCCAGCTGACCTCGCTTGTCAAGCTCGACCTTCAGTACAACAGCCTGAGCGAGCTGCCCCCCGAGCTCGGCGGATGCATTGCCCTGCAGGACCTCGACGTGCGCCAGAACCAGCTTACTAAGCTTCCGCGGGAGCTTTTTTCGCTCAAGTCGCTCAAAGTGCTGCAGTTGTGGGGCAACCGCTTCACTTCGCTGCCCGAGGAAATAGGAAAGCTCACGTCCCTCAGGGAGCTCTATCTCATGAACAACAGGATCATGACGCTCCCGCCAAGCCTTTTAAAAATGAAGGGCCTCACCTACGTTGATTTTCAGGACAACAAGCTCTGCACGTCCTCGCCTGAACTTGCGGCGTGGCTCAAGAAGTGGGACGATCAGTGGAAATCGAAACAGAAATGCTGGTGATTATTATTTAAGTTTTTGATATCAAAATGTAAATTGACGGGAGAGAGGTTTCTCCCCCGGCCTCGGCCGCAACGTCCTCGGCACGCCCCTCTCCTGGGTGCGGCCGGGTACCTCCTGTTGCAAGCTTCAACCATCCGCTGGGCGCACCCGCGAACATAGTAAAAAAAAAGGAATAATTACATTAGGCCTGCAATCAAATAATTTTCAATATATGGAAAGTATCCCCCAGAAACCAGCCAACCCCGGAGCATTTCTCCCCACAACTAGGGAGGAAATGCAGAAGCTCGGCATCGAGCAGCTCGACGTCATCATCGTGACCGGCGACGCGTATGTTGACCATCCCGCGTTCGGCGCCGCAATGGTGGGGCGGTACATTCAGTCGCTCGGCTGCACGGTCGGCATCATCGCGATGCCTGATGTAAAGAACCCTTCTGATTTCACGGCCCTTGGCGCGCCCCGGTATTTTTTCGGGGTCACCGCCGGCAACGTGGATTCGATGATGTCGCTTTTTACCGCGCAGAAAAAGCCGCGCAGCGACGATCCGTATGTTCCCGGCGGTGCAGCAGGCCGCAGGCCCGCCCGCGCCACCATAGCCTACTGCAACGCGCTCAAGCAGGCGTTCAAGGGCGTGCCCATCGTGATCGGCGGGGTGGAAGCCAGCCTGCGCCGCATCGTGCATTACGATTACTGGTCCGACACCCTGCGCCAGCCCCTGCTGCTCGACGCCAAGGCCGAGATACTCGTTTACGGCATGGCCGAGCACCCGCTGCGCGCCATTGTCTCGCATTGCAAGCGCGGCGAGCCGCTCGACGGCATGCTGGACATTCCGGGCACCGCGGTGCGGCTTACCGGTTCCGCCCTGGAAAAAGTGGTTTCGTCGCCCAGGCAGCCTTTTGTCCGCCTGCCTTCATTCGAGGAGATCCAGAATTCACGGCAGGCCTTTTCCCGCATGACAAAATTGTTCTACGAAAATCCCGGGTCCGCGTTTCTCCAGGAATGCGGCACGCTTGCCGTGCTTGTCAATAAACCCGCAGAGCCGCTTACCCAGGGTGAAATAGACCGCGTGTATGAGTTGCCATTCACCTATCATCCGCACCCGTCGTACACCCGTGCAATTCCGGCATATGAGCAGATAAGGGATTCCGTGACCGTCGTGCGCGGCTGCTTTGGCGGATGCAATTTCTGCGGCCTAGGCGCGCACCAGGGAAAAACAATCCAGAGCAGGTCCAAAGAATCGGTTGTGCGGGAAATAAAAAAGCGCTCCATGCTTCCCGGATGGAAAGGGATCGTGTCGGACCTTGGCGGCCCCACGGCCAATATGTACGGACTTTTCTGCAGGCGGCAAAATGACGGGAAACCATGCGCGCGGAGAAGCTGTCTCGCGCCCGCGGAATGCGGCCATCTGCAGACCAGCCAGTCCGCGTTCGCCGATCTCATCCGCACCGTGTGCGGGATCGAGATGGTAAAACACGTGTCTGTCAATTCGGGCGTCAGGATGGACCTCGCGCTTTTATGGCCCGAGATTATAGAGGTGGTCGCCAAAAAAGCGACCGGAGGCCAGTTGTCCGTGGCGCCCGAGCACCTTGCGCGGCACGCATTGCAGGTCATGGGCAAACCCGAGGAAACGGGATGGCAGCGTTTTGAGGAGCTGTTTTCGGCCGCAAGCGCGCGCGCGGGCAAGCAGCAGTATCTTGTGCCGTATTTCATTGCCGGCCATCCGGGCAGCACCTTCGACGACGCGCGGGAGCTCGGCCAGTATCTGAAACGCAGGGGCATAAGAGCGCGCAACGTGCAGGAGTATATCCCCATTCCCATGACCGTGTCGTGTTCCATCTATGCCACCGGTGAAGACCCGTTTACCGGGAAAGCCGTGCCGGTTTCTTATAAGTTAAGCGATGTGCGGCGGCAAAAGGAACTCATCATGTGGTGGCAGGCACCCGCGGAGCACCGCACGAGCGGAAGGGGAGGCCGGAGGTGAGTGTCATGGCGCCGCCGTTATTACCTTCCGATGTCTTGAACGAGCGCAATGCCCTCGTTCGCGCCGTGCACAAAGGCGAATTCTGGAAACCATGCCCGGGGACGACCGCGGGCTATTTCTGCTGCGGGTATCAGATAATCACCCCGCTCACGGGCTGCGGCATGTATTGCAGGTACTGCGTGCTTCAGTCCTACCTCGAAAACCAGGACCAGGTGGTGTTTGAGAATTTTTCCGGCCTGGAAAAGGAAGTGAACAACAAGCTTGCCGCCTGGAAGGGCGTGGTGCGTTTCGGTACCGGCGAATTCGGCGACAGCCTGTATCTCGAAGACCAACTTCACCTGAGCGAAAAAATCGCAAAACTGCTTGGCCCCTTTCCCAACGCGCTCGTTGAGTTCAAAACGAAAAGCACCAATATAATCAGCCTTGCACGGATTAAAAACCCGCGAAAAGTGGTTGTTGGATTTTCCATGAACACACCACGCATGATTTCCCTGTTCGAGCAGGGCACCGCGCCGATTGATAAACGGCTCGCGGCAGCGAAACGATGTCTTGACATGGGGTTCTGGGTCGCATTCCATTTTGACCCCATATTCTGGTATCCGGAATGGGAACAGGAATATCGTGAGATCGTTTCGGAAATATTTTTCTCGGTTGCCGACACATCTAGGATCGCCTGGTGGAGCATGGGCGGGTTCCGCTCGCCGCCCGCGCTCAAGGCATGGCTGAAAAAAACGAACAACCATCTGCCGCTGTACGCAATGGGGGAACTGGTGCAGGGGGAAGACGGCAAGATACGGTATTTCAGGCCGGTGCGGGTGAAGTTCTATTCCGCGATCCGGGAAGAAGTGGAAAAACGTGATCCGGACATCCCTTTGTATCTCTGCATGGAAAGTCCGGAGGTGTGGGAGGCGGCCGGGATGATGAAGAGAATACCGGATGGGCTGGTGAAGTATTTGGATGATAGGGCGGAGGAAATTCTGAGAATTAAACAATAAAATTCATGATTGGTACAGAGCGCCCCCCTTTGTATATTGATAATAAGGAGATGGATAAATATGCGTATAAATTTATTAAGGAAGTTAAATGCATTTCTAGGTAACATCCTAATAATCACTAGCATCTCCTGGTTCTGTCCATGCCTGTCAGCAGCAAAAGATATTATAAAAGATACTGGAAAGAATCAGTATTATAAGAATAACAAGCTTCACATGACTTTGAAAATCCCCGCAGGATGGCATATTCTCGAACAGAAAGAAAGAGAGCAGCTATTTAAAGAGGGATTGAATTTATTTACAGACAATGACACGATTCGACGGGCGTTTTCCCGAGTAGGAGAAGATAGCACGAACAACTATTTGGCCATATCCAAAAACCCTGTAATAAATATACAATTAGAGAACACTGCTTTACTTCTGCTGGTGCAAACCCCCAAAAATTTCGGACGCCTGTCATCGGAAATAAAAAGCGGTTATGATTACCTACTTATGTTACAAGCATTAAATAAAAAATTGAATTTACTGAAACTAGGCTATGGTTCAATTGCTGAATGCATTATAAGCGGGGCAACGTTCTATACTTTGCCATGCACAACAAAGACGATGGGCCTCACTTCTTTTTCCGAGGTCTATTGCGCACGTATAAAAGACGAATATGTATTTCTTAACGCTGTTTCCTCGTCGGCTTTTGAATTAGGCGAGGTGCGTAAAATAATTACAACCATCGAAATCAAGCCTTTCCAACAAGATTCCGCCACGTTATTGCTCAACCATGCAAGGATACTTATTTCAGCCGCAAAGTTTAAGGAAGCTGTGGATTGTTGTGCTAAAGCATTGAAAATGAAACCCGATTTATCAGAGTTGAATTATGCGCGTGGTATAGCATACTCCGGTCTCACACAATATGAAAATGCGGAAAAGGACCTGGGAATATTTTTAAAATACAATCCAGAGAATACTAGCGGATTGTTAGCAATGAGCTCAACAAAATATTATTTACATAAAAACGATGAGGCTTTGCAGTATATAAATAAAGTTCTCGCCAGAAACAATGCCTCTATACCCGCGTACCAGCTAAAGATGTCAATTTTTATTGCCTCTGACCAGTTAGACAGTGCACTGGAGGTTGTAAACTTGATGCTAAAAAAAAATTCTGACGATGTGTCGAACTATTTGAATAAAATCGAATTGTTGTTTGTTAAAGGTGATACTAAATCCACTATTGGAATGATTGACTCTCTGCAGCCAGTCCTTTATGATCCGACGCAGAAAAGTATATGCCTGTTTTACAAATACACTACTTACATTGTTTTAAATAAAGATGTTACCATGGTAAAAAGCGAATTTGAAAGCATTTTGAGCAAACCAATTTTGCCTATATGGTCGTTCTCTGTTTTTGATAAATGGCTTTCCGCGATGACTGATAAAAACAAACACGACAAAATCACTGCTATAACAGATGAATTTAAAAAGCATGTCGAATCAAATCCCGCAAATCTAGATTCGTTGCGTCACTATAAAGCGGAAACGCGAAAGCCTCAAGGCATAAGGTTGAGCATGATAACGGTAAAAGACAAAGAAACCGCTACTGCTATAAGTAACAAATTAAAACGAGGCGCGGATTTTTCCCGGATTGCCGATGAATTTGCCGGCAATCGCGAAAAATCCAGCGGCGGAGATATCGGCTATGTGTCTGAAAAGGATATGGTGCCGGAAATCCGTGATGCTGCAGTAAATCTGAAGGCGGGTTTATTTTCTGAGCCGATAAAGGTAAATTCGGTATTTGTAATTATTAAAAGAACAGAATAGTAAATCCGGATAAAGTACACTTTGCTACAGTTTTTATATAAAAGGTTGGAAGTTACAGAGTTGAATGATTTTTTATTTTCGCGTTAGGCCGGACTAGAGGTCGCGCTGGAGCGCGATGCCGCCCGGACCCGCCGCGAAGCGGCATAGGGCCGAGGCGGCCCGAGGCCTGAGGCCGAGACCGGAAGGAAGCAACCCGCCCAACAGGAAGGGCGGAAATGTTGCCCGACCCGAGCGAAGCGAGGGTAACGCCCGGCTTATTTTTTGTTGACCACTCTTAAAGCAAAAAAAACAATAACCCATATTTCCATGAACCATTTTTAAAACCATGAAGCCATTAGCCATCGGCACCGTCACCCTCGGCGAAATCCCGCGCGTCGTCGCCATCATCGACGAGTTCCTCGACATACGCCGCATCGGCGAACTGAAGAAAATCGGCGTTGATATACTGGAAATACGGGCCGACAGACTCGGCAACGACATCCCATCGCTCTGCGTCTTTATTGACAAGATAAAAAAAACTTCCGGTTTTCCCTGCATCGCCACCGTCCGCGAAACCGCCGAAAACAAGGACAAGAGAAGCGATATTTTCAGGGCCATAATCCCTTTTGCCGACGCCGTTGACATCGAGGGAGACACATCGATAAACAGGCAGGTCATTGCCCATGCGTCGGGAAAAACCATCATCGTGTCCGAGCACGATTTTGAGAAAACGCCCGACATCGCGCATCTTGAAAGCATCGCGGCAAAGGCGGAGTCACTCGGCGCAGACATCGTTAAAATCGCGGCGATGGCGAAAAACCGCCACGACGTGGCGCGCCTCATGGCGTTCACGGCGGCCGCAAACAGGAACCTCGTCACCATCGCCATGGGGGAATACGGGACCATCGCCCGCGTTCTGGCGCCGGTGTTCGGTTCGCTCTTTACCTACGGTTATGTGACGAAGTCCGTGGCGCCGGGTCAGCTGCCGGTGGGCAAACTCATCGAAGAACTGCGGCTGTATTACCCTGCATTCAAGGCGAAAGATACAATGCCATGACAACACAAAAGGCGCCGGATTTTATAGGGGCAGACAGGAAAACCGATATAATGGACAGGGTGAACAAATCACCGGTGGAACATCACAGGGACAACGAGCGCCGGCTGCAGCGGCTTCTCTCCGATAGTGACCTTTTGCAGGAATGTATTGCCGCACATCCGTTTATCCACATTAAGGAATCTTTCGGGTTCCCGCCCGAAAAATATCACCTTGTCTTCCGGATTGACGGCCTGCTGCAGGCGGGAAAATCGGTCGAACCGAAAAGCGAGCATATCGTTGAGATACTCCTTCCCGACGATTATCCTGATGCGCCCCCCGTATGCACGATGCTGTCAAGGATTTTTCATCCCAATATTTCGGGGGACAGAATTGACATAAAAGAGCAATGGACGCCTGAGACCGCTCTCGCCGACCTCGTGATCAACATCGGCCGGATGATCGTGTTTCAGCGGTATTCCATCAAGGCCCCGCTCAATAAAGAGGCCGCGCAATGGGTCGTGCAAAACCAGAACCAGCTGCCTCTGTCCGCTGTTGATTTCAACCGCCGGGTGGATACGGCATTTTCGGGTTCTCCGGCGCAAGCAACCGCACTTGCCGGTACCGGGCGCGCCGGGGATTTGAAGGATGCAGGGGACCCTGATCCGATTGTATTTGAAGATGTCGCGGCCCAGTTGATAACAGACAAAGGAGAGCCCCGCGAAGACGATACCGCACAACTTTCCATCGAGACGGTGGTCTCCTTTGCGGCTTCGGGCGAAAAAAACGGGGTGCAGGAAATGGAAAACCAGCCGGCCCCGGCAATGGTGCAGCCCGTTCAAAGCGTCGCTTTGCAGTACACTGCATCGGATGCAAAGGTTTCGGTTCCGGCCCGGGCAACCTCACTTGACCATGTGGAACCACCGGCACCTGCTCATCCAAAGCCGCGCTTCCTTGAGCCCGAGAACAGGGGAGAGAGAAAAAAGACTGCCGGATTTGACGGCAAGGGAATTATTTGTTTGAAATGCGGAAATAAAAACAACTGGATGGCCAATTTTTGCACGCGCTGCGGCGCGACGCTCACCTCGATGGCGCCGCAACGGATTACGAGGATGGTCATTGCCGTCAGTGCGATCATTGCCCTGGTCCTTGCCGCCGAGGTGGAAATCATCGTGTTTCTTGTAAACCTGTAAACTGCGGCGTTGCCATCGGCTATTACTGTATCAAAACTTGACCTAAAAACATGAGAGTACCTATTTTCCCTTAGCAGGTCATTTATCTTCCCGGGTGTTTTTCCATTATGCCGAATTTATTCTTAGTCCGATACCCTGAAGCGCCCATACCCGTTTCCATCACGGTCAAAACAACCATCGGCCGTTCCAACCTCAATTCCACGGTGCTTATGGAACTGCGCGTGAGCCGTTTTCACGCGCAAATCGAATGGCAGGAGTTTCTTAATTGCTTTATCCTCACCGACCTCGGCAGCGCTAACGGGACCTATCTTAACGGAAAAAAAATCAGGCCTCGCGAGCTGCACCCGCTCAAGGACTGGGACAAAATACGCATCGCTGCCACGGTTTTCACGTCCCGTTTTGTCGATGATCCGCAGAACATAACGGACGAATTTGATACCCTCACCGAGCAGGCCTCCCATGATAAAACGGAAGTAATCGAACTGTCGAAAATCACGACCCTGCAGCACCAGCCGGCATTTTCGGGAGACTTGGAACATCTTTGCGCCATTGAAATTTTCCAGATCCTGGAGGCGGGCGCAAAAACCGGTCTGCTCACTATAAAAACCAATATCGGCGACGGCAGTTACACGATTTTGAAAGGAAAAGTCCTCACGGCGCAATTTAAAAACCTTCTTGGCGAGAAAGCCGTGTTTGAAATCCTGAAATGCACGAGGGGAACGTTCGAATTCCTCCCGGAACTTGTTGACATCAAAAACCCTCAAATCGAACTTGCCACCTCCCTGCTCCTCATGGAGGGCTGCAGATTGCTTGACGAGGCGAATTTACAGGCATCGCGCGCGGCCGCCCCGCGTTTGGCGCCCCGCAAGGGAAATGAAACGCAGACGAACCTTCCTGCGGTATAGCGTGCCGGTTGATGGCTTGACAAGCAATATAAATCAGGGGGATGTTTTTAACGGTTCTTTGCCGATCGACCTCCGTTTTTTCCGGTACACGAATAGTTTCACCCCGATGGTGATGACGAGCGCGATGACCGTAAAAATGATGGAAATTGATAACTGGTAATCGATGTTCTTGAAGACCTTTATGTCGTGCCTCTGCTTGAGTCCGTCCAGATAGTTAAGCCTGTCGTCGAGTGTTTCGAACTTGTTCTTCATTTCCCCGGTGATGATGCCGAGCGCTTCGCCCGTCGCCCCCGACTTCGACAATCCGATAAGTGAATCAATGGTGATTGCGCATTCCGCAAACAGTTTGCCGGCCTCAGCGACGAGCTGGGAGCTTTTTTTTGCGCGGTAAAACGGCTTCGACTTTGCAAGCAGTTCCGCCACTTCGCGCTTATGGGTGAGGATCCTGTCGGTGGCAACGTACTTCTCGTCGAGGTCGATGAGCAGAAACAGATTGTTGATGTCTTTATTGATGGAAAGGAGCTTGATCCTGGCTGACTGAATGTAGTTCTGTCCGATGAGATCGGTGTTGAACATGGTCTCCAGGTTGTTTTGAAGCGATATGATGTACTGGATTGTAGAGAGGTTGGCAATCAAGGCAATGACGACGGCGATCACCAGCCCCCATGTGGGGTTTTTGAAGAGTGTTGCGATTGTCTTGCGGACAAATGCCGTTACCATGCGTATCATTTATTGATCCTTATTTCGGTTCGTTCCTTTTCCCGGCTGTCTTCTCGGCCAATTTTTCCAATTTCTCCATCGCCAGTCCCTTGTCAATTGCCCTCTGCGCCATGGCGACGCCTTCCTTCGGGTTTTTGGCGATCCCGCTCGCCGCGATGGCGAACCCCGCATTCAGGACGACGATGTCGCGCTGCGGGCCCTTTTTTCCGCCAAGGACTTCCTTGACTATTGCGGCGTTCTCCTGCGCCGTACCCCCGGCAATGGCCGAAAGCGGGTGCCGGGAAAAACCGAAATCCTCCGGAGAAATGGTGTAGGTGCTCACCGCGCCGCCTGCCAGTTCCGCAATCTGGGTTTCGGCGGTTATGGTGATTTCGTCAAGGCCGTCCGTGCCGTGTACTACATAGGCGCGTGTGCTGCCCAGGTTCTTAAGAACCTCGGCCATGACAACGGTGAGCTCCTGCGAGAACACGCCCAGGAGCTGCGCTCTGGCAAGGGAAGGGTTGGTAAGCGGGCCCAGAATGTTGAAAATGGTGCGTATGCCTATTTCCTTGCGCGGGCCGATGGCGTATTTCATGGCCTTGTGAAGTAACGGCGCAAACAGGAAGCAGATGCCGATTTCGTCAAGGCATTGCTTCATGACGCCGGCGTCGACGCTGATGTTCACGCAGAGCGCCTCCAGAACGTCGGCGCTGCCGCAGCTGCTCGACACGCACCGGTTGCCGTGCTTGGCTACTGTGGCGCCGGCGCCCGCCGCCACAAAGGCCGCCGCGGTGGAGATGTTGAACGTGTGAGCGCCGTCACCGCCGGTCCCGCAGGTGTCAACCACGTGCCGCGCGTCGCCGGGGAGCACGTGTGTCGCTTTTTCGCGCATCACCATCGCCGCGCCCGTGATTTCGTCGGGCGTTTCGCCTTTCATGCGCAGCGCCACGATAAATGCCGCAATTTGCGCGTCGGTGGCGCCGCCGCTCATGATGCCGTCGAACACGTCGCTCGATTCGGCGATGGAAAGGCTCTTTCCGGAGGAGACCTGCCTTATGGCTTCCTGGATTGTCATGCGAAAATCCTTTCGGGCATAACGGATGATAATGCTGAACAAAATATATATTTTACCACGGTCCAGGGCCGAAGCCGTGATCATCCCTCATGGGCCGGTTTCTTGAAAAATTTGCGGGACATTGGTACAATAGAATATGCTCCAAAAAGAAATCATGCAGCGGTTGTCGGCCGAATTCCTGTCTTCGGCCGCGCAGTACGCGGACATTCCCAAAAGCGTCCCCAGGGAATTCTGCGTCCTGGGGCGCTCCAACGTGGGAAAATCGTCGTTTATCAATCACGTGTTCGGCAACAGCAGGCTCGCGCGCGTGTCGAAAACGCCGGGCAAGACGACGCTCGCGAATTTCTATAAAGTAAGCGACGGCAGCATCTGGGCGGACATGCCCGGCTACGGGTACGCCGAGCGCGCGAAGACCGAACAGGTGCGCTGGTCGAGGCTCATCGCCGACTACTGCGAAAACAGGGAAAACCTGAAGGGCGTGATCCTGCTGTGCGATCTGCGCCACCCCGGGCTTGCTATTGACAAAGAAGCATTTTCGTGGCTTGCGTCCCTTTCCCTGCCTGTGCTGGGAGTGCTTACCAAAGCGGACAAACTCCCGCGGAGGGAGCAGCACGAAAATATGCAGCGATACCGGCAGGAGTTCGGCTTTGCCGGTGACCCCATACCATATTCGATTGTCGGCGACAGTGCGCGGGAGCTTTTCTGCCGCCGGTATTTTTCGTGGGCCGCAAGCCTTGCCCAGGCGGGACAACGGGCATGAACAGCTTTTTGCAACTTGTCGACAGGCTGGGCGCGTGGGCCGTGTCCATGGGCAAAATGGCCGCGGCCGTCACCGCGCTTTTCTATGACACCGTCACCGTGTTTTTCATGGGCGGGAAAAAAGGCATCGCGTCCTCGCTGAAGCAGACAATCAACCAGGTGCTGTTCACCGGCGTCGAGGCGTTCTGGCTCGTGGGCATCATCGGCCTGCTGTGCGGCATCACCATCATCATACAGGCCATGACCAACATGCCGAAATTCGGTGTGGGGGAGTACTTCGGGAAAATCCTCATTCTGGTTGTCATACGGGAACTGGGCCCTTTCTTCACGTCCATCGTCGTGGCGGGCAGATCGGGGTCCGCGCTCGCCACCTATATCGGCAACATGCGCGTGTCAAAGGAGCTTTCGGCGCTCGAGGTGATGGGCATCGACCCGGTCCATTTCATTGTGATGCCTGCCTTTGTGGGTATGGTGGTGTCCATGGTGTGCCTGTCGGTGTATTTCGACGTCATCGCGATCATCGGAGGGTATTTTATCGCGCAGGTGAAAGTGAGCATCCCGTTCGGTTTTTTCATGAGCACCGTGCTCGATGCGCTGCGGCCGCAGGACATCATCATTTCGATGATAAAAAACGTGCTGTTCGGGTCCATCATCGCGCTCATGAGCTGCTACCACGGGCTGGCGGTCACGAACATGCGCGAGGTGCCCCAGGCCGCGCTCAAAAGCGTGGTAAGCTGCATGATCACCACGCTGCTGATCAATATTCTGGTGACGTTTTTCGTGTTTTTTCTTTCGTTATGACAAGAGGTTGTCAAAAGGGCTTTCAACCAAAACCTGTGGCATTTTTCAATAACAGAAGTGTATGATATATGGCTGATGCATTTACCGCCGTCGATTTACGGTTTTCGTTTGCGGGCGAGGCCCTGCTCAAGGGGATCAGCTTTGGTGTTCCGCAGGGCGGCATGTTCGTGATTACTGGTAAAAGCGGGTGCGGCAAGAGTACGCTACTTGAGTTGTGCTCGGGCCAGCGTACACCGGAAAGCGGCAGGGTGCTGTGGAACGGCGCAGGCATCGCGGAACTGAACCACGACGGCCTTGTGCGGGCCCGGCAGAGCATCGGGTATGTGTTCCAGAAGCACGCGCTCATTCACAACTTTACGATATACGACAACATCGCGCTTCCGCTACGGTATCACCGGGACATTGCGGAACGCGAAGTGCGCACCGCGGTCAGGGCATGCATGGAGGAGATGGGTCTTTTCAACGTGGACACGAAGTTCCCCAACGAGCTGTCTGCCGCGCAGTCGCGGTGCGCGGCGATCGCCAGGGCGGTGGTAATGGGGCCGTCGCTTTTGTTTCTCGACGAGCCGACCTCGGGCGTCGACCCGGTGACGGCACAAGGTATCGCGAAAGTGCTCAAAGGGCTCAACGCCTCGCGCAGGATCGCGATGATCATGGTGTGCAACAGCGTGGAGCTCCTCAAAGGGCTTACGTGCCCCATTACGGTGCTTGAAGACGGAAAACTATACGATTACCGGGACCCCGCGATCTTCTCCTCGGGCGCCGCGGACATGTTTTCGATTCTCCGGGACGGATTATGAACAAATCCATGGACGTGCAACGGCCCACGGGCGAGGCCTTCCACAGGAAATACAGAAACCTGTTCGTGGGCCTGTTCATCCTTATTCCCCTTATCATCCTGCCCATTTTCCTGTTCTACACGGTCTTCCACGATGCGCTTGAAAAATGGGATTACCTGTATGTCAAGTACGAAACCGCGAGCGGCCTTGCCAGTAACGGGGCGGTGACGATCCTCGGGATGAAAGTCGGCCGCATCGAAGAAGTTTCTCTCAACCCGCTGGGCCGCATCGACGTGAAGATTAAAATTAAGAGGATGTACATGCCCAACGTACGGCGCGACAGCAAGGCCAGACTCCAGCAGAAAAACGTCGCCATCGGCGACTGGGAAATCGACCTCACCCGGGGAAGCCTCGGTTCGCCGCTTGCGGTGAGCGGTGACACCTTGGGATCCGAGGTGCAGGCGCCCCTTGCAAAGACGCTCGACCAGGTGAGCAGGACGGTTGAGGTCCTGCAGAAAATTCTGCAGGAGATCCTGGAAGGCAAGGGCACCGTGGGCCGGCTCATCAAGGAAGACACGCTGCTTACCCTCGCCCATGGAACGGTCCGCAACGCCAACGGCCTCATTCTCCGCGCGTATAAAACGCTTGCGCGCGTCGACACCATCCTTGTAAAAGTGGCGGCAATCGGCGAAAAGGGGAAAGGCATCGCGGACTCAGTGACGGTCGTAGCGTCAAAAATCGTCACCCTCGTCACGGACGTCAATCTACTTGTCAAAAGCATGCAATCCATGTCGAAGGACCTGCCCGCGGTCATGACCAGGGTGACTACCGACATTACCGAGGTCGAGCTCCTGCTCAAGGCCCTGCAGAGCAACTTTATCATCAAAAGCGGCATCAACAGCCAGGCGGACCCGCTGATGAACGACAATCCTTCAAAGTGACGGGGAAGAAACAGTGAAATGCTGGATCCTGAATAGTGCCCTTTGCGGATGCGCGCTGCTCGCGCTCTCATGCGCCAACCCGCTCAAGGGAAAACCGCCGTACTGGTACAACGGGTATGTGTACGGGACGCGCGCGGCAGGTTTTTTCAGCGAAGGCAGGCTCGAAAGCGCGCTGTCCTTTTACGGAAAAGCGCTTGCCCAGGCAGAGGCCCACGACATTCCCGAGCAGGCCGCGCTGTACCGCTTCAACATGGGCCGTTGCCTCATGGAGCTTGACCTGTACGACAGCGCCTGTGCCTGTTTCGCGGCCGCGCACCGCGAATTCAATTTTATCGGGAAACAGAACGAGGCGCGCCAGGCGGCCGGTTTTGTCGCGCTCGCGCATGCGGCCCGCGGCCGGAACGACAGCGCGTTTGACTGGTACAAGCTGGGCGCCATGACCCCGCAAACAACGGCCGACAAGACCTTCTGGCTCATGGTGCACGGCTGCCTCGTGTGGGAGCGCGACCACACCAAAGAGGCGCTCGCGTATCTCGATGGGGCATACGATCTGTACAAAAAGGAAAAAGCCTGGCACGGCGCGGTCGAGGCGTGCTTCTGGCGCGCAAAAGTGTATCATTACTTTGGAGAATATGACGAGGCAGCGAAACTGCTTGATGAAGCCCTCAGCCTTGGCGACAAGACGCCGCTCAGGTTCGACCGGTGGCGGATCCTGCTTGCGGCCAGCGCCGTGAGTTCCTGCAAAAAAAATGAAGAAAAAGCCCGGTGGTTCTACGACCGCGCAGAAAAGAGTATGGTTGAGGGAAAGAAAGTTCCGCCGAGAGACAGCGTTACCTGCATGAAGGAAATTCCCTGGTAAGACACACAATCATCCCCGATTGTGCATTTATCCTTTCCCCTTCGTTTCCGGTACTGATGTTTAATCTTTAACATCTTACCCAGGCGCAATAAAAAAAGGCCCCTTCCGTTTCACGGAAAGGGCCTTGCATTATAAAATGCTTCCTGCGTTACTTCCTTGTTGAATCGTCAACCGGAACAGCAGCTGATTTTCCTAACACAGCAGGAACCGCAACTGGAGCCAATTTTTTGGCCACGCCGAGCGCACGGCGGATATTGTAGCCGTACCATGTTCCAGCCGCATAATTACCGTCAATCGCAACAAACAAATACCCGTCAATAAATGACAATGACAGCCCGCAACTTCCACTGGGCAGAACCATGGAGCGCACGAGCGTCCCTGTCAAAGTATAAACGTAAACTGTTTTGATTGTTGCATCCCAAGTATACATATACATGTCGTCTACGGCGATTGCAAATTCGCCCCCAAAGTTACCGGCTCCATAACTCAGGCCGGTATAGGTGCTGAGCAGCGCTCCGGTCTGGAAATTGTATACTTTTACCGTACCGGAAGCGAAGTCGTACATTTTGGTGCCGTCAGGCGAAATGGCGAATGATGCCTGACCATTGGTCATTTTCGCGGCAAACACCGTGGTGAATGTCCCGGCCGCGAGGCTCGTTATTTTAACGATGTCGCCGCCATACAGCGATGCATAGAGGAACCCATCGGCTTTGTTATAACTCAGGCCTCTTCCGTCGATAGCTATTGGATATGAGGCGACAAGGACACCGGCGAGAGTGTATTTGTTGATTTTGCCGGACGGTACCGAGCCTCCGTTGATAGTGTAATAAAACGCGCCATCAGATGCGATATGCATATTGTGGTTGGTGGGATTATCGGAAAATTGGACCGCCAGCACAGGGTCGTGCAGGGCCACCCACGGAGAGGGGAGGACGAAGGTGATGCTGTCGATGGTGGCCAACGGATAAGTTGCCGGGGTCGAGGAACCATTCGTATGCACCAGCATATTTTGGCCGAACGAAAGAAAAATTACCGAAACAAGAATCAGAGTGATTGCTGAAATACGCATTGTGGAATCCTTTCTTTTATTGTGCGGGTTTAATTTACAATGAACAAATGTTTAGAGAGCGACGTTCCGTCAACATCGATATTCACGATATACGTGGCCCTGCTGACCTTTTGGCCTGCATCGTTGCAGGAATTCCACGTTGTCGAATAATGTCCGATGTCCAACTTATCATTGAGGATTTGACGGACAATTTTTCCCTGCATGTCGAACACCCGGATTTTCACGGTTGCCGGTTTGTCCAGGGAATATTCAATTTTGGTGGAAAACGGGTTTGGCAGAATATGCGCCATAATGGACTTCATTTTGTTGAGCGTGACCGGCTGTATGGTGCCGGTGGTGCCGCCCAGGGAATCAAACGTGATTTTTGCAATGTCCGCAATTGAAATCCTTACATCAGGTAAACCTGAACGATGGATCACCATCATCTGCGCGGACGATTGCCATGCAAATAACAGTAAAAATGCAATCGCCATGTTTTTCATAGATCATCCTTTCTGGTCCGAGTGGTTTTCTGCACGTCGATTTTTCGGAAACTTTCAAACTTTTATTATTTTTCAAACCTCCTTTTTTTTGTTGAGCCGGGATTCACCCTGTGCCGTTTCAGGTCCGTGAGAGGGAAATGGTTCCACCCATCAGAGGCAACCTGTGTATCCAAAAGGTGACCGGGTAAATTATATCATCGTGAAATCAATATGGCTACATGAAATTAAAAAAAAACAACCGGGTGCAAATATCTTCCGGTGTGCTTTGGAACATGCCTGTTTCCACATTTATTCCCCCTGTAAAAGTTGACAAAAATTCCCTCCAACCTTATATTCTCAAGTGAAAGCACTCGGCGTAAGCAATGCAGGAAAGGCTGAGGGACGGAAGCAGGAGAAAAAGAAAACAACGATAATCTCAATTGCAAATAGGATTAATGTGTGAAAACCCAAACAGGCCAAGGTCCGCAATCGGTCAGAAATGAGAAATTGATTTACCTCAGTTTGCTGGTCTGCCTTTTTTCCTTTCACATCCCCGTGGCCCAGATAAAAGCGCGGATTGTCCCGTCCCCGCAGCAGATACGAGACTTCACCGGGTCTGCACACGTGCGTCTTGTCTTTATCAATGGTCTCGATTCCGCAACGAGATACCTCTGTTATGTTGATTTTTCAGAGACCGCTCCCGTCATCCACAAAATAGCCGCGACGCAGGGCGCCTGGAACTCGAGTATTTCTCCCGATGGAAACTATGCGGTATACTCGATCGGCGCGGAAGGCAGCCCCGCCACCGCCGCCTGGGTGTGCGGCCTCGCCGAAAACGCGACCCCGGTTCTCGTTACGCAGGGCCACGCGGATGAACCGCGGTTTGTCAAGGACACCGCTTCCCGGCAATTGCTCTACGCAACCACGTGGCAGGGCGGAGACTGGAACGGTCTTGGCCAGACCGTTCTTAAAAACGTTCCGGGGCCCGGGCCCGCGCCGCAGGAGTCCGTCCTGTATGCGCAGGGCAGTTTTCATTGCGGGCTGTCCGTTGATAAACGGTATCTCGCCACAACGATGTTCGAACCGAACCCGAGAATTGCCGACTTGACAACCGGCACGGTTTATACGCTGCACTCTCTTCTGTGCAGTAATAAAACGACCCAGGCCGACACCATCATCAACCCTCAATGCTGCAACGGCTCCATATCCTCCAGCGGTATTTTCACCAACGTCATGTTGTACATGGATTACGGACTGCCCGTCCAGTATACGCACACGGTGCTTGGCTCGTGGGGGTTTCACCAGCGGATATTCGTCGGTTCCTCGCAGGGAGACATCATACGGTGGTATGATTTTCCCGACTCGCTGATACCGGCCAGCCACGCAAATGTCTCCGCGTATGGCTGGACGCACTCGGAATGGTCGGTCAATCACCCTTATTACGGAGTAGCTTCGAACCTTATATCAAGGTATTTCCCGAATGGGGCCGGCTATTCATCAACGTACCTGTGTGAAGACCTCTATGCGATGAACCTTAAGACCGCGTCGTATCTTAAGCTCGTGGAGTCAACGGACAATACCCTTAATACGGCGACAAATATGCAGTGGCCGGGCCTGTGGATCGGTTTGCCCGCGTCATTCATGGAAGATTCAACCTGGCTCTCCCACCAGTCGCCGGTAAGGAAAGGCCCGGAGGTCCGCGCCGGTGTAAAGAGGAACGTTTGGATTTCGGGGCATTCGGTTTATTCAGCGGAACCTGTTTTACTGTTGAATTGTTTTAATCCGGCGGGCAAGTTGCTTTTCAGGAAAAAGTATGACGGCAGGACCTGTAGCATCCGGCTGGAGGGGACTGTGCCGGCGGGGGCATTTATTTTGGAGGTCACCACGGGATCGGGGAGTCAGGTGTTGAGGTATTTGGAGGAGAGGTAACGTCCGCTGGAAGTTTCTGTAATTTCATCAGTCAAGAGCACTGCCATGGATAGTGGCACATGTTCCATAAGTTCAGGCCATATAAGGCATCAAGGTCCCTACCATCAAGAATTCAGCCGTCACCAAACATCTTCAATTATAAACTATTGCTCGCGGGTGCGCCCAGCGGAAAGATGGTTCTTGCTACTGCCGGTACCCGGCTGCACCCTGGAGAGGGGAGTGCCGAGGACAGTGAACCTGCCCGAGGCCGGGGGAGATACTTCTCCCCCCGATTGACAAAAAGAAACCCGGAACCAGAGCTCTTTACAAACCCTTGATAGTTTCCTTCAATGCCTTCATCGACCTCGTCGCCGCCTCCCAGAAAAACAATCCGTAGGGAACCGGGATGGAGCTTTCGTACGCCTTTTCAAACGCGACGCCCTGCTTTTGCGAAAGGGGCTTGCGCGAGGCGTCCTCGATGGTGATGTCGTTTTCGACTTTGAGCAGGGTGTCTTCGGTTTCGTCGCGCGCGAAGCTGGACACCTGGTTCGTCATGGTGATATAAAGGTCGGTCTTGCCGCCCGGCACTGCGGGGGTCAGGAAACATGAGTCGTGCAGGTATTTATTGACATATGCGTCACCCGTGAAATCTTTCGGGATTTTAACCACGCTCACGGCGTTGGCCTTGTACGAAAGCGAGTAGGTGGCGGGGATGATGTTGAACATGAGAGTCTGGTCGGGAAGGTCGAGGCCCAGGTCGCGCGCGTCGAACGGGGTGACGCCGGGGATCCCCGCGGAAAGGTCTGGCTTGAGGACCAGCGACGAGCCTTTGGCGACATACGGGATCCTGAAGTCCCTGAATTCGACGGAGCCGTCGGGGTCTGTCACGCCTTCACACAGTTTCCTACCGCCGGGCAGGACGCCCACGATCGTGATCCCGGGAAGCGGCGCCGTATCGATTACCGCACGCACCTTTATCGGCGCCGCAAGAACGGTCCCCGGTTTTCCGGTAATGATGTACTCATCCGAACGCAGCGCGAACTTGTTGAAGTACGCCTGCATCACCGAACGAGCGTCCTCGAGCAGAAAGGAGCGGGGAGTGGATTCGTCGGTAACGCCGATGGGCGATCCCATGCGTCCCAGGGAATAGTAGATTGCAAGGATCCCCAGGTTGTACATGCGCGAAAAAGCCTTGTCTTCCAGCGCCGATTTCATGAGCGTGTAAAATCTCACCGATATGGCGTGGTATTTCGAGTTGGACGCCTCGAGCAGCGCCTTCACGTCTTCTCCCGGGACCGTGATGGACATGGTGACGTCGCGGCCGGCAAGCGACTGCGCGGTTTTGGCCCTGGAAAGGCAGGAATCGGCAAAGGTGTTGAAATGATAGCGCTGGATGGCGTTGCCGGTGTCGACGGAAACGTCAGCCTCTTCGGCCATCCATTCCCATAAATCTACTTTGAACGCGGTGATGGCCGCGCCGCGAATCTGGTCGGACACATCTTTGGTAAGGGGTTTTTTAAGTCTTATGGTGGTGCTGCCGGAAACGGTGCGCATCCCGCCGGGAGGTGCGGCGAAAAGCACGGCCGCGAAACACAGGATAAGAGATATAAGGCTTTTCCGTCGCATCAGTCTGCTCCTTGCTGCGCGATGCGTTTATCGTTCCGGCGGTACCTGCCGGGCCCCCTAAAGATACATCCGCCACTTTCGTGGCGGCAAGGGGGGTGGGCCCGCGCTCAGAACCTGATATTTTCCATCACCATCCGCGCAAGATCGCGCGCCTGTTTTTCGCTGACCGCCTCGGCATAGCACCGGATAATGGGCTCGGTATTCGAAGGCCTCACGTGCACCCAGCCGTAGCTGCGTATGATTTTAAGGCCGTCCTGCATGTCGATGGTTTCGCCCTTGAACAGGCCGGCGAGCCCGGCAATGACCGCGGCGGGGTCCTTCCCTTTGCAAGGGATTTTTTCCTTGACAATATAATAGCTTGGCCAGCGCGCTGCGAGCGCGCTCACGGGCTTGTTGCGCACGGCCATGAGTTCGAGGATAAACGCCATTGATGCAAGGCCGTCGCGCACTGTGGAAACGGCCGGATAAATCACGCCGCCGTTCCCTTCGCCGCCGACGGCGCAGCCGTTCGCCGCCATGGCTTCGACCACGTTGGCCTCGCCGATTTTCGAGCGCACCACGCGCACGCCGAATTCCCTTGCCACGTCGTCAACCATCATCGAGGTGGACAGGTTGGTGGCCACCGGGGATTTTATCTTGGTGAGGATATTTTCGAGCGCGAGCACGAGCGTGAGCTCTTCGGTGAGGCTCTGGCCCCGCTCTCCCATCAGGGCGAGCCTGTCGGCGTCCGGGTCGAATGCGAAGCCGCCCCAGAGTCCGCTTGTGGCCGCGAGCAGGCGCGACAGGTCCTGGAGGTGCTCGGGCCGCGGCTCGGGATTGTGAACGAAATCGCCGTCGAGTTTATTGTGCACGCCCACCCATTCGACGCCCAGCCGCTCGAGCAGCTGCGGGAAAATGACGCCCGCGGCGCCGTTGATGGAGTCCACCGCCACTTTGATGCGCGCCTTGCGGATGGCCTTGACGTCAACGGCGGCAACGATTCTTTCTATGTGCGGACGCACCGCGTCTTTTTTCTGCACAGTCCTACCGGAGGCGGCAATTGCCGCGTCGGGGCCCTGCCTCAAAAAAGCCTGGTACACTTCGTCGCATTCTTTTCCTGTAAAGAGCCTGCCGCCGGCGCGGATCATTTTATACCCGTTGTAGGGGAGAGGGTTGTGGCTCGCGGTGATCATGCTGCCGCACGAGGCGCAAAAGTGGTCCACGGCCACGCATGCGGTGGGCGTGGGCGCAATGCCGATGTCAACTGCCGTGCCGCCGCCGGCCGCAATGCCATCGCAGATCGCACCGGCAAGCAAGGGGCCCGTGGGCCGTGTGTCCCGCGCAACGACGATGTCGCCGCCGCCGGCCAGCCGTGCCTGGATGCGCGAAATGGTGTAGACGAATTCGGGCGTCAGCGTCTCGCCGACAATGCCGCGGATGCCCGAAACACTCATGATGGGAAGATTAGTCAAAAGGAATTTCTCCTTGCAATAAAATTAAATTATCTCATGGCCGTGTTTTGGAATTCGTTGGCAATATGCGGCTTTATGGCCGCTGGTTAAAAAATATATTAACAATTCCCCCTCTTTTTTATTTTAACGCTTTATATTATAATTATTACTTTCTTAAGCCGTCCATACGGTTCCGCACCATATCTATGCCAATCGAACTGTTATATATCATTCCGATCCTTGCGCTTGCAGTGCTGGTGTTTCTTGTCGTCATGAATGCGCAGAAACGCTCCATGGAAATCGCGCAGCAGCAGATGTCCGCGCCGGTTGCAGCGCCCACCGGAAGAATGCCGGGCGACACGAAATTCCTCGCGGCCCAGAAATCCACCGAAGAACGGCTCAACGAATACGAGCAGACCATTGCGCAGATCAACAAATCGCTTTCGAACCAGCACATGGTGATAGAAAAATTCCAGGAGGAAAACGTCTCCTACAACGACCAGATAGAGAAACTGCAGGCGAAGCTTCGCGAGCTGCACAAGGAATACGACATCGTCATCAGCGAAAATTATTCCCTTCGCGCAAAAGTAAAGAGCCTCCAAAAGAAAATCGAGGTAGGCACTGCCGGCCCGGCCATGGTTGATGCCGCGGCCGATGCGCTTTCGTCCAAGTCCTCTATGTCCGGCAGGGAGCATGTAGAAATGAACATGAACCTCTATGAGGACACGCGTTTGTTCAAAGACTCCAGCCTTGATGATTCAAGTGAATTCGAAATTTCCGGCCTGAAGTAGTTCCTCTCCTTTCTTTCGTAACAGCCTTAGTATCTGCCCGGATGCCATTTTCTTGCTTTTATTTTATATTGCAGAAAAAACAACATATAGGGCCTGCTCAAATTAAATAACCCAATATATTGTGGAATTTTGCGTTACGAGAGCTGTTTAACTATAAAATCATAAAAAAAATGGAGCAAAATAAGCAAAAAAAACTTGACATCCTTTCCTCTATTTAGTATTCTAAAGGGAGATAAAGGTAAAATTAGGGATAAATAGGGGAATTATATGTCACGTTTCAGGGGCAAATTCGAAGCTAGTATGGACAGCCAGGGTCGCTTCAGCATTCCGGCAAAATTCCGCAAGGCATTGTCTCCCGATGCGGCTGAAACGTTTGTCGTCTGCCTCGCGCCGGGTAAATGCCTTCGGGCATTTGCACAGGACACATGGAACAAATACGAAGATGAAATAGCGGCATGGCCGCAGACGGCGGAAACGCTGCTCATGAAGACCACCCTCTACAACACGTTGCAGGAATCCACGCTTGATCCTCAGGGGCGAATCACCCTTACCGCTTCACAGATGGAAATGGTCGGCATAAAGAAAAACGTCACCCTCATAGGGCAGTTTGGTTTCATTGAAATCTGGGACACGGCGCGGCTGGCCGCCTACATCGGGAATCTGGAGAATTTTGACGAGGTATTCTTCAAGTCGGTAGACGCCGCCGCGAGGAACGTTGGACACTAACCAGACATACCATGTCCCGGTGCTCCTTGCAGAGAGCATGGAAGCGCTCGGGGTGAACCCGGAGGGAACGTACCTGGACGCAACGGTGGGGGGGGGCGGACACTTTTGGGAGCTGGTTTCAAGACTTGACAGCAGAGGAACAGCAATTGGCATTGACAAAGACCCCGACGCAATCGAATGGTGCCGCACCCACCCCGGCCGCGGTACGGCAACCGTCATCCTCGAACAATGCGCGTTTTCCCGTTTCGGCACGGTCCTCGAAAGCCACGGCATCGGCTCCCTTGACGGACTGCTGCTCGACCTGGGCGTTTCGTCCCGCCAGATCGATTCCCCCGACCGGGGGTTTTCGTACATGAAGCAGGCCGCGCTCGACATGAGGATGGACCCTTTGTCCGGCATCAACGCTGCGCAGTTCTGCGCGCAGGCAGGCGAAAAAGAACTTGCGCACGCGCTTTCTTCGTTCGGAGAAATAACAAACCCGATGCGCATGGCGCGCGCCCTGAAGCAGTGCCAGGCGGGACGCCCCTTGCAGACCTCGATTGACCTGGTGGGGTGCCTCAAAAAGGAATACGGCCCCGGGCTCGCCGTTAAGGTGATCGCAAAGGTCTTTCAGGCGCTCAGGATAGCCGTAAATGATGAACTTGCCGAGCTATCCTCCTGCCTTGACACGGCGCTGTCGTACGTAAAGAATGGCGGCAGGATTGCGGTCATATCATACCACTCGCTTGAAGACCGGATCGTCAAGAATTTCTTCCGCGACAATGAGCAGGCCTGCACCTGCCCCCCTGTGCTGCAGCGCTGCGAGTGCGGAAAAAAAATAATAGTTAAGCGCCTAAACAAAAAAGTGATACGGCCCTCAGAGGAAGAAGTGGAAAGAAACCCCCGCGCCCGGAGTGCGCGGCTGCGCGCCGCCGAGAAGGTAGTTTGACAAAAGAAAGACAGGCTGGCATGGCACAGAGAGTAAAATCGAAATCACCGCAGGAACGGAACCTTGCGCCGGTGCTCAGGCTCCGCGAGCTCATTGTGGGTATCGTATGCATCGCCTTTCTCATCATCTGGCCGCTTTTCATGGTGTCGAAGCAGATTTTCATCACCAACCTCTCGATCCGGGAAAGCGCGCTGTCCGACAGTCTCTCCCTGGCGGGCAGGGAGCTGGCCGCGCTCAGGCTCTATAACGAAAAACTGTCGAGCACCGCGCGCATTGAGAGCATAACCCGCGAATATCGCGGCCTGGAATATCCCGTGGCGGGACAGATAATCGTGATCAGGGAAAACAGAAATAACAACGGGGACGGGAAAAAAGGGACCGGTTTTTTTACCTTCCTTAAAAAACCGTTTTGCCGCTGGAGAGGATAAATGCCCACATTCAAGGCGCGGGCGATCTGCGTTGTTCTCATCCTGGCGCTTCTCGCCGCGGGAATCGTGGCGCGGCTTTTTTACATCCAGGTGCTTCGCAACAAGGAATTCGCCGCAGAAAGCAAGCGGCAGGCACAGCAGCGCGTGCTTTTGGTGGCCAGGCGCGGCGACATCCGCGACAGGAAAGGCCGCGTGCTTTCAACGAGCGTCGGGAGCCAGCTTGTTGTAGCGGCAGACATGCTTGCGCCTCAGAACCTGGCTGTGTCGTCGGATTCTGCCCGCGCAAGAATCTCGCTCCGCCGCGTGTATCCCTTCGGCGACGCGGCGGGCGCCGTGCTTGGGTACGTGGGCAAGGACGGCTACGGGCTGAGCGGCGCTGAATTCTTTTTCGACAAAAACCTCAGGGGCGAAAACGGCTGGGCCATCGTGATGCGCGACGGCCGCAACAAAAAGTATCCCACGCTCGACCTGCCGAGAAAACAGCCCGAGCCCGGCTGCGACGTGTACCTCACCATGGACATTGACATCCAGAAGATCGCCGAAAACGTGGTCCGCCAGGCCGTGGCGAGCCTCGGCGCCAAGGGCGGCATGTGCATCGTGATGGAGCCCGCCACCGGCAAAATGCTCGCCATGGTGAACGAGCCGCCCTTCAACCCCAACATGCCGGTCCGCTATGCTCTCGATGTCAGGCTTAACAAATGCATCGGCTACACCTACGAGCCCGGCTCCACCTTCAAGGCCGTCACCGCGGCGTGCGCACTGCAGGAACGGGTGAAAAAGGAGACCGACACGATTGACGGCAACCACGGCGTGTACGAGGTGTACGACGAAAAGATCCGCGACGAAAAACCCTTCGGCAGGCTGTCGTTTTCGGACGCGCTGGCCTATTCGAGCAATGTGTGCTTTGCCAAGGTGGCCAACGACATCGGGAACGACCGCCTTTACAAATACGCACGCAACTTCGGGTTCGGCGCGCGGGCGGGGATCCAGCTGCCCGGCGAGGAGAGCGGCGTGGTGCATCCCATAGACAAATGGTCGGGCCGCACGCGGGTGACCATGGCGATTGGCCAGGAAGTGAGCGTGACACTGCTGCAGATGTCGCTCCTTTTCGCGGCCATCGCCAACGGCGGCGTGCTCGCCGAGCCGCGGATGCTCGAAACCGTCCGCGCGGCCGATGGATCCATTGCCGACAGCACCCGGTATACGCCGGTGCGCCGGGTGATCGACCAGAACGTGGCGGCACGTCTCACCACGATGCTGTGCGGCGTGGTGACAAAGGGAACGGGCGTCAAGGCCGCGATCCCGGGCATCGCGGTTGCGGGCAAGACCGGCACGGCGCAGAAGATCGACAAGGAGACGGGCGCGTATTCGAACATCAGGGGCTGGGCCTCGTTTATCGGGTTTGCCCCGGCCGAGCACCCGCTGCTTCTCTGCGCCGTACTCATCGACGAGCCGATGCACGGAGAAATGGGTGGCTACGCCGCTGCTCCCGCCTTCCAGAAGATCATGAGCCAGATCATTTCGCATCCGCAGCTCGAGTTCGCGGAAAAAATACTGGGTCGCCCGCAAACCGCCGTCACGGTTGACGGGCAGGACGGTGTGCCGGTGCCCGACCTCTGCGGCATGCCGTCGGAAAAAGCGCTTGCGCTTTTACGGGCCGAAAACATCCCGTTCGAGCTTGTGGGCGGCGGAAAAGGGAAAATTGCTTTTCAGGAACCTCCGGCGAAAGACCTTCTGGCGCCTTCCCGGAAACTTTTTCTGTACACCAGCGTCCCGGATTCGCTGAAACCGGGGCAGAGCACCGTTGCGGTGCCCAGTTGTGTGGGCAGGGACCTCCGCGACGCGGTGAACGCAATGAACCTGAAGGGGCTTGTGCCCTATGTGATAGGCGCCGGCACCGTTATGCGCCAGGGTCCTTTGGCGGGAAACCTTGTCCGCCATGCCGAGGCCTGCACGCTCGTGTGCTCCTTCGGCAATGCGGCCGGGAAAATGTAGCGGCCGGCAAAAGCAGGGGAAAGCGGCTATGGCAGACGGCTTGAAAGAATACATGGTGGCGGAAATCGGCGTGATGATCCAGGAGATAGGCCCCAGCGAAAACACCGACTCCGAATTTTTCACGCAGAAGGCGATAGAATGGATTCGGAAAAACGCATCCGGTTTCCGGATGGCCTGGGACAAAAAGAACAGCAAGATTGTCAGACGGACAAAAAGGCACGCGGTGAAAAAACATGACGTGGAATGATTTGACTGCACAGCTTGACGTTCGCCGGCGCGGCGGCAGCGGCGACCCCGTTGTCACGGCCGTCACCTGTGATTCGCGCACGGCAGGCCCGGGCTCGGTGTATGTGAGCATTCCGGGCTTCAAGGTGCAGGGCGACACCTTCATCAAAAGCGCTGTTGACAAAGGCGCAAGCGCGGTGCTGTCCGAAAACCCGCAGCCCGGCTGCCCCGTGGCATGGGCGCAGGTCGAAAACGCGCGGAAAACGCTCGGCGTGGCCAGCAGGGCCGTGTACGACATAGACATGTCGAAAATAACGTCCGTGGGCATCACGGGCACCAACGGCAAGACCACTACGGCGCACCTTATGCAGGCGCTGTTGTCGAAGGTGAGCGGCGCAGAAGCCGTGTGGATGTTCGGCACGATACGGTATTATGCGGCGGGGAAAAGCGAGGCGGCGCACAACACAACGCCCGAAGCAGCGGAAATTTTTCGCGACATCGCGGGGGCAAACAAAAAACCCGCGGCGATCGTGATGGAAGTCTCGTCGCATTCCCTGGCGCTCAACCGCATCGCCGGGCTCCTGTACGACTGCGCGTTGTTTACGAACCTTACGCAGGACCATCTTGATTTCCACGCATCAATGGAAGACTATTACCAGGCGAAAAAAATGCTGTTTACCGACTATCTGAAACCCGACGGCAAGGCCGTGATCAACACCGACGACCCGTACGGGCAACGGCTTGCCGGGGAGCTTGCGGGGAACCCCTTGGTGACGTTCGGCAGGAACGATTCGGCCGGGGTGCGGATACTCGACTGGCAATGCGGATGGGGCGCCACGACCGTCACCCTGGACATAGACGGCCGCAGGGAAATCTTCACCTCGAAGCTCGCGGGGTTTTTCAACGTGTACAACATGACCGCGGTCGCGGCCGCGGCCGTTGCGCTCGGCATCGGCGCCGATACGGTGCGGCGCTGCTTTGAGTCCATCGACACCGTTCCGGGCCGCATGGACCGCGTGCCGCTCGACGCCCCGTTTTCGGTGTTCGTGGATTACGCGCACACGCCTGACGCTCTTGTCAACGTACTGTCGACGGCAAAGAGCCTTGCCGCGGCAAAGCTCATCTGCGTGTTCGGCTGCGGCGGCGACAGGGACAGAACCAAGCGGCCGCTCATGGGCCGGGCCGTTGCCGAAAACGCAGACGAGGCGATCGTGACGTCGGACAACCCCCGGAGCGAGGACCCGTACGCGATCGTCCGCGACATCCTCAAAGGCATGCCGCTTGATTTCCCGCATGTGGCGATTATTGACAGGAGAGAGGCCATCCGCAGGGCGCTTTCCATGGCCCGGCCGGGCGACTGCGTGGTGGTGGCGGGCAAGGGGCACGAGGATTATCAGGAAATAAAGGGCGTACGCCATCATTTTGACGACAGGGAAGAAGTACTCAAGGTGTTCACGGAGACAAAGGCATATGCGCACTGACGCCACGAAATCCCGCGCCGGGCTTACGCTCGGCCTTTTCGCCGACTACAGCGGCGGCGCGTCGCGTCTTTCCGCCGGGGAACGGGCAAAACACATCAACACCGTGTGCAACGATTCGCGCAAAACCGGAAACGGCGATGTGTTCGTGGCCCTCGAGACACCAAGCGACGACGGGCATAAGTATGTGAAAAACGCCCTTGCTCAGGGCGCGATTGCCGCGCTTGTTTCGAAAAAGAAGCTGTTGTTGTTTTCCAACGAAGAACAGGCAAGGCTTATTGCAGTCAACAATCCGTTAAGCGCTTTACAAAGGGCAGCATCGCGGTACCGCGACACGTTACAATGCAAAATCGTGGGCATAACGGGAAGCAGCGGCAAGACAACGGCACGCGCCTTTATTTCGGCGGTGCTCAGACAGGCTTGTGAGGTGTCCGAAACCCAGGGCAACCTCAACAACCATATCGGCGTGCCGCTAAGCCTGCTCAGGTTTACCGGGAAGGAAACCGCGGGCGTGCTCGAAATGGGCGCCAACCACAACCGTGAAATACACGTGCTCTCGAAAATCGTGCGGCCCGACATCGGCGTTATAATGAACATCGGCTACGCGCACATCGGGTATTTCGGCTCGCTCGCGAACATTGCAAAGGCGAAATTCGAGATCACCGACGGCATGAAAAAAAGCGGTGTGCTCGTGCTCAACGGCGACGACGCGCTTCTCGTGAAAAAGGGGAAGACATCCCGAATGAGCGTCGTGTATTTCGGCATGTCGAAACGCTGCCGGGTGCGCGCCTGCGGCGCGCACCTCACCGGCGAAAGGCACATGCGGTTTACGGTTGATAAGGAAGAATACGAACTGCCCATACCGGGAATGCATTTCGTGTGTGCCGCGCTCGCCGCCATTGCCGTGGCGAGGGAGTTCGGCGTCGGCCGCGACAGCATTTGCGCCGCGTTTGCCCAAATGCGGCCCGAGCCGATGCGCGGCACCATAGAAAAAAGAGCGGGAAAAACATTCATCGTGGACTGCTACAACGCCAATCCGTCGTCCATGAAAAGCGGCATCGCCCTTCTATCGGAAGTGGCGGGGAAAAAACCGAAGGTCGCGATCGTGGGGGACATGCTTGAGCTGGGAAAATTCTCCGGCCGCCTGCACACCGCGCTCGGCAGGCAGCTTGCCGCGGCGAAGGTGGAGCGTATCCTTGCTGTTGGAGAATTTTCGGGCGCCGTGGCAAAAGGCGCCATGACAGGCGGTGTGAAACAAAAAAATATCGTTATTGCAAACAACAGCGAAGCTGCAGTGCCGCTTGCGCGAACGATGCTGAAAGCGGGCGATACTGTATTGCTGAAAGGCTCACGCGGCGTTCATCTCGAAACCGTGTACCAGAAATTGGACGCGGGTGCGGCGCCGTCGCCTGCGCAAACGCAGGTGTCCTTTCCAAAGTCGTACCTTCCGAAACGGGCCGCCGTCATCGGCGCCGCCAGGAGCGGCATCGGCGCGGCGCAATTCCTTAAACGCAAAGGCGTGAGCGTTTTTGTCAGCGACACCTGCTCACAGGAAAAACTGGACAAACTGCTTGAGGTAAGCGGCCTTGCCGACCTCAGCCGCGAAGCAGGCAAACACACCGATGCGGTGCTGGCAAACGATGTCATTGTCCTATCGCCCGGCGTGGCGTCCGACCTCCCGGTCCTTAAAAAAGCCAAAAGCCGTGGCATCCCCGTGTGGTCGGAAATCGAGCTTGCCTACCGGTTTACCGATGCGCAATTTCTCGCCATCACCGGTTCGTCCGGCAAAAGCACCACCACGAGCCTGCTCGGCGCCGTTTTGGAAGCCGCGGGCAGGCAGCACGCCGTGGCCGGAAACATCGGGATACCGCTTATCAATGTGGTGGAAACGCTGCCGGCCGGCGCCTTCGTGGCGGCCGAAATTTCGAGCTTCCAGCTCGAGAACATAGATTTGTTCCGGCCCAGGGCCGCGGCGGTGCTCAACCTCATGAAGAACCATCTCGACCGCTACGAAAACGAAGAGGCCTATTACAACGCTAAAAAGGAAATCGCGCGCAATCTTACTTTTGATAATTGCCTTGTTCTTAACAGCCGCGATGAACGCCTTGTCGAATGGGCAGGGGAAATGAGCGCGAAAACCAATATTTGTTTTTTTGGCGGCACCGCCGAAGGCCGCGACTGCGTCTGGCACGAAAACGACGTGGTGTGGGCGCGGTTCGGCGAAAAGGCCCGCGCCCTGTTCCGGGTGAACAGCATGGCCCTGCGCGGGCCGCACAATTACGACAACGCGTGCGCCGCGGCCGCACTGGCGATCGCGGCAGGTATTGACGACGCGGCAATAGCGGCCGGCATCTGCGGCTTTAAAGGGCTCCAGCACCGGCTCGAATATGTGGATGAAATTGCCGGTGTCAAATATTACAACGATTCCAAGGCCACCACGGCCGAATCGGTACTATGCGCCGTGACTGCGTTCGGCAGGAACGTCCACCTGATCGCGGGCGGCCGCGACAAGGGATGCGATTTTTCAATCCTCAAGGAAGCGATCCGGACGAACGTTAAGGGCGTGTATCTCATCGGCGAAGCGGCCGGCCGCATGTCGCGCGAATGGAAAGGGCTCACACTGATTGCCACTTACGAATTGCTGGAATCGGCAATGCGCGCGGCAAAGAACAATGCGCGGCCCGGCGACGTGGTGGTGCTGTCGCCCGGCTGCTCGAGCTTTGACATGTTCGACAACTTCGAGCACCGCGGGCAGATGTTCGCCGCGCTCGCGCGGAAAATGAAAGGGGAGGCACGGTGAACAGCAAACTGTCGCGCATAGACATCGGGCTTCTCGTGGCAACCCTGGCGATGGTGGGCCTGAGCATCGTGCTGGTTTACAGCTCGTCTTTCGCTCTCGCGCAGAGCAGGTACGGCGGTTCCGATTTCTTCCTCGCGCGGCAGCTGGTGCGCGCGGGGCTTGCGCTGGCGTGTTTCATGGTGTTCATCAACGTGGACTATCATTTCTGGGGAAAGCACAGCACCATCGCGTATTTCGGCGTGGTCGCGCTCCTGGTGTTCGTGCTCGTGGCGCCCGCTGCAAGGGCCATCCACGGCGCGCGGCGCTGGATTTCCCTGGGGTTCATACAGTTTCAGGTATCGGAGCTCGCGATTCTTGTGCTTGTGATTCTTCTTGCCGCGCAGCTGTCGCAGGCCGGCGAGGAAATAAGGGACCCTAAAAAGCTCATGGGGTTTCTTGTCAAAATAGGAATCGTGTGCGGGCTTATAGGGCTTGAGCCGAATTTTTCGACGGCCTCACTGGTGGGGGCCATCGGCCTCGTGCTGATTTTCGTGGCGGGCGCGCGCATTTCGCACCTTGCCGCCCTGCTCGGCGCTGCAGTCCCTCTCGCCGTACTTGCCGCGTTCGGTGCAGGATACCGCAGGCACAGGATCCTGGCGTTTATGCATATGCCCGACCACAAGGGCGATATCGGATATCAGGCCTACCAGGCGCTTATCGGCCTGGGCAACGGCGGCATGTTCGGCGTGGGCATAGGACAGGGCGGCCAGAAATATTTCTATCTGCCCGAACCGCACACCGATTTCGTGTTTTCGATAATGGGGGAGGAGCTTGGGTTTCTCGGGCTTGTCCTCGTTATCCTGCTGTTCGCATTTATAGTATACTGCGGGATAAAAATCGCGCTTTCGGCGCCCGATAAAACAGGGCAGCTCATGGCGTTCGGGTTCACGTTTGTCTGCGCCATTTACGCGCTTATACACGCGGCTGTCAATGTCGGGCTCATACCCACCACCGGAATTCCGCTGCCGTTTTTGAGCTATGGCGGCATGAGCCTGGTGTTCACCGTGGGAAGCATGGGCATTCTGCTCAACATATCGAGCCAGGCGCGCCGGACGCCGCACGCGGAATTCAGAAAAGTACACCATATGCCGTGAGGCAGGGGATTGCATGACGGGCGTGTCGAATTTAAAAATCGTGATTGCCGCCGGAGGCACGGGCGGGCATATTTTCCCCGCGTTGTCGGTGGCGCTCGAGCTCAAGGCGCGGTTCGCCCCGGCATCGCTTTTATGGATCGGCACGAGCCGCAGCAGGGAAAAGGAACTGTGCGAAAAGAACGGCATACCGCTGGAAATTCTTGACGTGGAGGGAATAAAGCGCGCGATGAGCCTGAGTGTGGTCCGCGCGGTGGTACGGTTTGTAAAGGCGGTTTTCGGCATGATGTCGCTTTTCGGGAAAAACAGGCCGGCCGCGGTCGTGGCGTTCGGCGGCTATGTGTGCGCGCCCGTGCTGAGCGCGGCATGCGTTCTGCGCGTGCCCTATTATCTGCAGGAACAGAACACGATCCCCGGGCTTGTCAACCGCGTGTTCGCGCGGGGCGCGGCCCGAGTGTTCCTCGGGTTCCCGCTCGCGGGAAAACACCAACTGCGCGGCAGGGCCGAAGTGACCGGAACGCCTGTGCGCCCCGGCGAAAAGAGCTATGCGGGGTTTCCGTATCCGGGCGGACTTGACCGGGCGAAAAAGACGATTCTCATATGCGGCGGCAGCCAGGGCGCGCAGAGCATGAACGCGCTCCTTGTAGCGTCTGTAAATAAGTGGGCCGCGGGCGGCATGCAGGTGGTGTGGCAGACGGGCGAACCGTCGTTTGCGGGGCTGTCGGGTCGTTTCAAGGCGCAGCGCGGAGTGTTCCTTTTCGCAACCATCAGCGATTTGTACCCGTTCTACGCGGTTTCTAAACTGGTGATCGGACGCGCCGGGGCGTCCACACTGGCCGAAGTGAGCTACTTCGGCCTGCCGTGCATGCTCATACCTTTGCCGTGGGCGGCCGAAAACCACCAGTGGATGAATGCCGGCCTGGTAGAGGCGCAGGGGTGGGGCTTCCGCGCGGCGCAGGACGGCTCGTGCGGGGCAAACGTGGAAAAAGCGGTGGCAACGATTTTGTCAAACGAGAAAACATACAACGCGATGTGCATGAAAGCGCTGGACAACAGCCCGGCAGGGGCGGCGGAAAAAATCGCCCTGGCGCTTTCGAAAGACCTGGGACTATGATACTCCTCAACCAAAGGAATACCCTGCATTTCATCGGCATCGGGGGCGTGGGCATGAGCGGCCTTGCCGAGTTTTTATACGCGGCCGGCTATGCCGTGAGCGGCAGCGACAGGCTGTCGTCGGCGATCACGAAAAGGCTCGAATCGCTGGGCATTAAAATTCAATACGATCATTCCCCTCTGCTGGTGCGGGCCGCGCACCTCGTGGTGTATTCGAGCGCGATCAGGGACGACAATGCCGAGCGCGAATATGCGCGGGACAACAAGATTCCAGTGATGCGGCGCGCCGAAATGCTTGGCGAGCTCATGCGCATGAAATTTTCAATCGCGGTTGCGGGAACGCACGGCAAGACCACCACCACGTCGCTTGTCGGGCAGATATTAAGCGACGCGGGATGGACCCCCACCGTGATCGTGGGCGGGATATTGCGCCGGTACGACACCAACGCCATTGCGGGCAAGGGGGACATCCTTGTGGCCGAGGCCGACGAATTCGACCGGTCATTCCTTAAAATGTATCCTTCAATCGCGGTGGTGACGAACATCGAGGAAGACCATCTTGATTGCTATTCGGGAATAGAGGACATCACGGCCGCGTTTCTGCAGTTCGCGAATCTCGTGCCGTTTTACGGCGCGCTTGTCGCCTGCGCCGACGATCCGCGCGTGCGCGAACTGCTGACGGGCTATGAAAAGCCGGTCATCACCTACGGCGTTGAGCAGGGGGCCGATTATACGGCGCGGGATATACGGTTTTTAGGGGGGAAAACCACCTTCTCGGTGTACAAGAAGGCGCAGAAGCAAGGCAGCATCGAGCTCACCATCCCCGGGCTCCACAATGTTAAAAACGCGCTTGCCGCATGCGCCGTGGCCACCGAGCTCGGCGTTGATTTTGCAACAACCGCAAAAAGCCTGCTCGGCTTTGGCGGGATAAAGCGGCGGTTCGAAATAATAGGGCAGAAGGCGGGCGTCACGGTGATTGACGATTACGCGCACCATCCGAGCGAGATCGCGGCAACGCTGTCCGCGGCGCGGAGCGCGGGCTACCGACGGGTGGTTGCGGTGTTCCAGCCGCACCTTTATACGCGCACGCGCGACTTTCTTGACGGTTTCGCGCAGGCGCTCTGCGCGGCCGACGAATTCGCGGTCACCGCGATTTACAAGTCGCGCGAGGAACCGATCGCGGGCGTCAACAGCCTTGCAATTGTGGAAAAAGCGGAAAAACTCGGGCACAAACATGCCTGTTACATTGAGAACAAGGCGGACATCGCGGGCGTGCTTGCGCCCCTGCTCAGGTCGGGCGACGCGGTGGTGGTTATGGGCGCGGGCGACATCAATGAAATATGCAGGGATTTACTAGCGGAGATACCGGATGCATAAGCATGTAGGCGCGAACAGGCGCAGAAAGCACGGTGAAAAGCGGCGGGCAGCAGGAAAAACCCTTGGCAGGATTGCGGGCAGGTTCCTGCCTGCCGGGAAAATCGCCGCGGTCGCCCTGCTTGTGTGCGGCGGCGGTATTGTCGCTGCGGTGAAACTCGTTCCGTGGATCAACCATTCACCGCTGTTCACGGTAAAGGAAATTCACGTAGAAGGGTGCGTGCGCGTTGACGGGACCGAGGCCGTGCGGCAGAGTGGAATTGCGCCCGGCATGCGCATGATGAAGCTTTCACCGGCCGCGGCGCAGAAGGCGATCGAGCGCATTGCGTGGGTGCGGCGCGCCCGCGTCGTGCGGCAGTTCCCGGGTACGGTGGTGATCCGTCTCGAAGAGCGGAAGCCCATTGCGCTTGTCAATTGCGGCCGCGTGCGGTACGTTGACGAAGACGGCGTGCTTTTGCCGCTGTTTGCCGCCACCTATTCGAACCTTCCCGTGGTGTCGGGGTTTCTGCCCGACACCTCCGGGCACCTCCCGGCGGCCGCGCTTGCGCGGGTGAAGCGGTTTCTTCTCGACTGCGAATCGGCCGACGCCTCGGTGGCAAAGCGCATTTCGCAGGTGGATTTTTCAGCGCCGCGCGCCGTGCGGATAAAACTCGAGGACTCTCCGTCAATGATTGAAATCAACGACGAGCAGACGCCCACGCTGCTGCGGCGCCTGCAGCAGATCGCGCAGTCGGAGCAGAACGGGCCGAAAGGGCTCCCGAAAAGGATAAACCTGTGCTACGAGAATTTGGCTTATGTACAATGGTGATACTGATTATGTTGAAAACTATGATGACGCGAAACTGTCAAGTGGAACAATATTACACGACAAATGTCACTCCCGCGCAGGCGGGAGTCCAGTCAACAGTTCAAGAATGGATTCCCGCTTATGCGGGAATGACAGGATTAAAGAAAGTCATTTATACACAGATTAATTGATATGGAAAGAAAAAACTTTCAAAATAGCCAGTCTGGATTATCCTTGTAAGAGAGGCGGATCATCCAGACACAAACTTAATGGAGGGAGTATCATGGAAGACAACTGTTTCATTGGCCTCGATATAGGGACAACCAAGATTGCGTGCATCATTTCGGAACTCGACGCCAATAACGAGCTCAAGATCGTGGGCGTGGGAGTGAGCCCGTCCGACGGACTGCGCAAGGGCGTGGTGGTGAACATCGACAAGACGGTGCATTCGATCCAGAAGGCCGTGGAAGAGGCGGAGCTCATGGCCGGCACCGACGTCGAGTACGTATACGTCGGCATTGCCGGCGACCACATCCGCGCAATCAACAGCAAGGGCGTGGTGGCCATCTCGCGCGAGGACAACGAGATCACCGAGCTCGACGTGGTGCGCGCCATCGACGCGGCCAAGGCCGTGTCCATCCCTATGGACCGGGAGATCCTGCACGTGATTCCGCAGGAATTCATCGTTGACGAGCAGAAAGGCATCAAGGACCCGATAGGTATGTGCGGGGTGCGGCTCGAGACGCAGGTTCACATCATCACGGGCGCGGTGACGAGCGCGCAGAACATTTACAAAAGCGTTGAAAAGGCCGGCCTCAAGGTGCGCGACCTCGTGCTCGAGCCCCTGGCGTCGAGCTACGCCGTGCTCGAAAAGGACGAAAAGGAACTGGGCGTCGCGCTCATCGACATGGGCGGCGGCACCACCGACATCGCGATCTACTTCGACGAAAGCATCAGGCACACGGCCGTGGTGGGCCTGGGAGGCAAGAACGTGACGAGCGACATCGCCATCGGCATCCGCACGCCCATCGAGCGCGCCGAGGAGATCAAGAAGCAATTCGGCTGCGCGTATTCACCGCTTGTAAAGAGCGACCAGTACATCAGCGTGCCGGGCGTGGGCGGCCGCGAGCAGCGCGAAGTGAGCAAGGCGGTGCTGTCGTCGATCATCGAGCCGCGGCTCGAAGAGATCCTGTCGCTTGCCTTGCGGGAAATCAAGCGCACCGAATACTCCGATATGCTCGGCGCGGGCGTGGTGATCACCGGCGGCGGCGCGCTTATGGAAGGCATCCAGGAGTTGGCCGAAAAAGTTTTTGAAATGCCGGTGAAAATCGGCGTGCCAACGGGGTTCGGCGGCCTCACCGAGGCGGCCAAGTCGCCCATCCACGCAACGGGCGTAGGGCTGTGCATCTATGGCGTGAAGCACGGCAGGGGCAGAAAGAGCAAGAAAGGCGGCTTTGCCGGCGAAGACAGCTTCAAGAAGATATTCGACAGGATGAAGGGGTGGGTAAAGGAGTTTTTTTAACTCACCCCTCTACCCCCGTCCCCTCCTCCCCTCTCTTGTCAAGGAGAGGGGAGGAGGGGAGGGGCAAAGGAAAAAAACATATGCAAAACGGAAAAAGCATCAATAACAGTCGGTTAATACACACACTCTACTTTTAGAAGGGGGTTCTCATGGTTTTTACACTGGACGAAAACTTCGGCGCCAAAGCGAAGATGAAGGTGATCGGCGTCGGCGGGGCTGGCGGGAACGCAGTAAACCGCATGGTAACGGCGGGGCTCTCGGGTGTTGAATTCATTTCCATCAACACCGACGCGATGGCCCTGGACAACAACAAGGCGGGCCACCGCATCCAGATCGGTGACAAGATCACCAAGGGGCTGGGCGCGGGCGCAAACCCGGAAATCGGGCGCATCGCCATGGACGAAGACCGCGAAAAGGTGGCGGCCACGCTCGAAGGCGCGGACATGGTTTTCATCACCGCGGGCATGGGCGGCGGCACCGGCACAGGCGGCGCGCCGATCATTGCCGAAATCGCGCGCGAGCTGGGCATCCTTACGGTCGCCATTGTGACGCGGCCATTCCTGTTTGAAGGCAAGGTGCGCGACCGCAACGCGCGCAAGGGCATAGACGACCTGCGCAAAAGCGTTGACACGATCATCGTGATCCCCAACCAGAAGCTCCTGTCAATCGTCGACAGGACCACGTCGCTCATCGATGCCTTCAAGATCGCGGACGACGTGCTGTACCAGGCGACCAAGGGCATTTCGGACCTGATCTCGGTGCATGGCCTGGTGAACCTCGACTTCGCGGACGTGCGCACCATCATGAACGGCATGGGCGACGCCCTCATGGGCACCGGCTACGCCGAGGGCGAAAACAGGGCGCCCACCGCGGCCGACAACGCGATCCACAGCCCGCTGCTCGACGATATCTCAATCGTGGGCGCCAAGGGCATCCTCATCAACATCACGGGCGGCGACGACATGACATTATACGATGTCAATGACGCGACCCAGACCATCTACGACGCCGTTGGCGACGATGTGGAAACCAACATCATTTTCGGCGCGGTGACCGATCCCGCGATGAACGGCAAGATCCGGGTCACGGTGATCGCCACCGGGTTTTCCGAGGAAAAGCTCGAGAAGAAAAAGGAAGAGGCGAACGCCTCCAAGCTTGCCATCAAGCTGCCGGCGCAGAAAACACCTGCAGAGCACAGCGCCGAACAGATGACCTTTGCCCTGGCCGGCGCCGTAGCGCCGAAGCCCGAGGAAAAACCGTTTGTGGATACCGTGCTCAGGGAAGAGAAGTCCGAAGGGAACCTGCAGATACTCGCCAGTGTTCCCGAAGAGACCCAGAAGGCCGTTGCCAATGCACTTACCACGCATACGGCGACGGCGTCACAGCAGCTTGAATTTCCGGCGTTCCTCAAGAAGGAGAAGGTGATCAAGAAAGACCCGCATTTCGTTGTCTCAAAAGGCAACATCATCGAGCACTACGAAGACGATATGGATGTCCCGACCTTTTTGAGAAAGCAGATGCAATAACTCATCCCCACGGCCCCCTTCTCTTGCAAAGAGAAGGGGGTAAGGGGAAAAATAATGTATTCTTTCACTTCAACAATCGCATGAGGAGATTTCATGACCGAGCTTGAAGCGAAACTGATGAACCAGGCAAACGCGATCCACGACAAGATATTCCCGTGCGCGTCGCGGAAGGATTTCAGGTATTGTTTCACCCGCGAGAACGATCAGCTGTTTTTCTGGTACAACACCGAAGACCAGAGCACGCACATGATTGCCGCGGATTTGGGCCAGTACGAAGAGAAGTTGTGCAATTAACGTAGAGTGTAAGTTCCCCGAAAAAGTTCCTCCGCCCGGGTTTAGTACTATGGGTGCCCGGGTATCTGCTGATTTGCGGGGGCCATGGGGCCCCCGCACCCCCTTACTTAATTGTAAATTTTTGATTGAAGATTGTAGATTGATAAGAGTATAATGATGGTGTCGGTTGGCGAACCCGGGGTACCCTGCTCTGCGGAAGCTTCCGCTTGCGTCAAGACTTTGGCGGACGAGGTGCAGCGGCGAGCATAACCCACCCACATGGTAAACCGGTTGGGAGATGTTATGCATATTCTTTCGGTACCCTGCATAGCAATGGCTTCAATAAATTTATTTGTGGGTGTGTTCTATTTGTTCTTCTATTTAAAGAAGCCTAGCATCAGAGAGCATCTTCCGTTTGCCCTTTTATGTTTAGGCGTCGGAATTTATGACGTGTTCTGTGCCGGTCTTTACAATTCGCGTTCCCTATATGAAGGTATTTTCTGGCAAAAGGTCCAGATCGATGCCGGGATGATGGTTGCCATATTTTTAATGTGGTTTACCAGTGTTTTTACGGAGCAAAAAAGGAATAAGGTAGTCCGGTTTTTTATTATATGGTTCGCGTTCATTTTTCTGGTTTTGCTCATCGTAAGCCCGATGTTTTCCCTTACTCCGGCCAATCCTGACATCAAGAATGTCTCTCTGTTCAATTGGATAAAGATCACCTACTATGAAGGCGAATTGGGGCTCATTTATCAGATCATTATGTTTTCGTGCCTGGCCGGGTACGGCTTCCTTTTTTATCTCTTTATACGTTATTACCTAAAAACAAAAAATAAAATCCTGCTTTTGATCATCTCGGCCCAGGTTGTCTATTTTCTGGGCCTGATGAACGATGCACTGATAGCGTGGCATGTATATTCATCCATCTATTTGAGTGAATACACCTATTTATTCATCGTCGCCTCCATGACGTATGTTTTGCTCGACAAATTCATGAATACACAGACTGCGTTTGAGGAATTGAGTGTTCAACTTGAAAAAAAGGTCAATGAAAGGACCCGTGAGATAGAAAAATTGAACAACGATTTAAAGCACCTTGCGGAGTGCGACGGCCTCACGGGGATATACAACAGGAGATTCTTCAACGAATACTTTGAAATCGAAGTGAAACGCGCGAAAAGCTTTTTGGAGCATAAGGCCAAGCTTGACCCGAAACAGGGAAACGACATGAATTTCGGGCTCGCGATTATCGATATCGATCAGTTCAAACCCATCAACGACACCTATGGGCACCAGGCAGGGGACAGCGTTTTAAGGCAGATAACCCGCATCATGAAAGAGAACATGTTCACCCGGGACGTGCTCTGCCGTTACGGCGGCGATGAGTTTGTGATGCTTCTGACCAAAACCTCCAATGACGGAATCCTTCAGGCGGCTGAAAAAATAAGGAAAGAAATTGAAGAGCACGCGTTTGATTTTGGCGAGAACAGAAAAAACCAGCACGTCACGATCAGCGTGGGCCTGGTTAATTTTAACGAGGTCCCTGATAAAAACAGCGAAGATATTTTAAAAGTCGCGGATGACAGGCTGCTGCTGGCGAAAAGCAGGGGGAAGAACAGGGTGGTGTATGGGGATGGGGCATAAAAATCAACAATGGGATTGGTGAAAAGGTGATGATGGACCCGCGCGAATATTTTTCAAAGTTGATATTTTGGAAGACCCACCAGAAGATTAATTAAAATAAGATAAACAATGATGCTCCTTCAAAAGATTCTCCAGAATAAAAAGTTGGTTTTTGCCATTATAGTATTGTTCGTTTTGCTATTTTCCTTTTTTATCTTCCGGGATTTTGTTCTGATTTCTGCTGCAAATCGAAACATGCCAAGATTCGTGGCTCTAGCAATTCATAGTGGGGCCAACATTAATGCGCAGGACAGATATGGGAACACTCCACTCATTCTATCCGCCTGCAATGACAATTCGGTCTTAATGCGGTACTTGCTTGAACAAGGTGCGAGAATAGATTATGCCAATAGGAAGGGTATGTCATCACTAAAGGCTGCGATTATACAAAATGATACGCAAATGGTCGAATTGTTGCTCAGCAGAGGCGCCGATCCAAATAAATCAAATACTAAAGACTTTTCCTTGTTAATGTATGCTGTCGGAAAAAAGCAAAAAACCGTAATTAAACAATTGATTGCCTCAGGAGCAGATTTGAATAAACAGATGCCAAATGGCGTTACTGCTCTATTCATGGCGGTAAAGGAAAGCCAAGATTCAATTGCGGTAGAATTGATTAAAAGTGGCGCAGATGTTAGAATGCCGGTATGGAACGGGCTGAATATCTTTCAATATTGCGCAATGAAGAACAACGTTTACCTACTGGACGTTATTCTTGATAGAGATAAGACAATCATAAATACTCAAACAAGAAAAGGGGAAACAGCATTGATATGTGCCAGTCATGTTGGTTCATACAATGCTGCAAAATACCTGATCGATTCTCATGCTGACGTACACCTACGAGATAATAAGGAGTATACAGCACTCTTATGGGCAGTTGGAAGTGGTAATCTTGAGTGTATTAAGCTACTAATGGCCAATGATACGAGTTGGAATCCTGGGGGAAAAATAGAGAGTGAACTTATCGATTACCATAAGAAAAAAGGTAATAATAATGTTGTTGCCTTGCTTCTAAAAAGGGCTTTCGTAAGAAAAGGTAATGAGTGACATTTTTATTTAATTAGATATATTATCCTTCATCATCACCTTTTTCCTCGCACATACAAATTCTTGTCTTTTCGATTTTAATGCTTTCCGTGGGTGCCCCCCAACCGTAACTTGATTCTTGCAACAATACTTACCTGGGGTGCACCCAGGAGGGGGAAGCGGAAGACACCGCAGGCCGAAGGCCGAGGAGGCTGGAGCGAGGGGGATGCTTCCCCGGCCAAATAAATTTATTATTGAAGACATTTATCAAGGTCCTCCTCCATATATTTTTCCAATACTCATGCAAAAAACCATTGATCCCAAACGTGTTCATGACGCACCCTGGCTCCAGGTGCATGATATTGAAATTCTTGCCCGGTTTCTTAAAAAATCCGGGATAGAACCGGCGCAGCAACCAGAACAGTTAATCAACCGTGTCGCCGGGGCATTTAAAAGCATACCGTTCGAAAATCTCACCAAGATCATCAAGGCCGATTCGGTTGTCAGCGCTGCGTCGGCCATGCGCCATCCGGACGAACTTCTAGGCGATTTTTTGAAGTGGGGCACGGGCGGCACGTGTTTTTCCCTTACCGCAAGCGTTGTCGCCGTGTTCGACAGTCTCGGCATAGAGGCCTATCCGGTGCTTGCGGACCGGCATTACGGCATTAACACGCATTGCGGCCTCATGATAGTTCAGCCGGGCGGTAACGTGCTGCTCCTCGATCCCGGCTACCTTTTATTTGCACCCGTGCAGATTCCAAAAGAGCAGCCGGCGTTTTTCGACACCGGGTTCAACCGCGTGGAATTGCACCCGGTAAACGCAGGATTGCGGCTGGAGCTGTATACCAGCGTCAAGGGGAACCGGAAGCTGCGCCTTACATTTAAACTGGAACCGGTGAGCGACAGCGCATTCGGCAAGGCATGGGAACAGTCCTTTGCATTCGAGATGATGACCTATCCGGTTCTCACGCGTACCGTAAACGGGAGCCACCAGTATCTGCAGGGCAATGTTCTTGCGGTGCGCGATTCCATGCGCACCCAGCGCCTCATACTTACACCGGAAAAACAGGTTGAATTTTTCACTGTATCTGCAAAAATGGATAAAACCATCGTCACCCGCGCATTGGAGATAGTCAAGTATGGCCTCAACACTTCCGCCGCCGGCCGTTAAATATTTCATTGCCGTGCTGTTCAAAGACAAAGACGCGCTTGAAAAGACGCGGCCGGAATTTATACAGCGCTGGGGCGCAATTGACTTTGAAGGGACAGACCACCTGTTCGACGTCACTGGTTATTACGGACCCGAAATGGGCGCGCCCCTGTACCGGCGGTTGCTTGCGTTTGAGAAACTGGCAGAACCCACTCTGCTCGTTGACATGAAGCTCGCCTGCAATGAAATTGAAGACCAGCTTAGCGCAGGCGGCAAGCGCACGGTCAATTGCGACGCGGGATACCTCGACCACAACAAGGTGGTGCTCGCGTCGGCAAAAGAGGCGGGCCAGAAAATTTACCTCGACAAGGGAATATATGCCGACCTTGCCGGACGGTACAAAGCGGGGAAATATCAGCCGTTTGAGTGGTCGTTTCCGGACTTCAAGGACGGGAGGTATGATAAGGAACTGTTGGAGATACGGAAGAAGTATATGGAGCAGGTGAGGAAGGGGAGGGAGAAAAAGTGAAGGAGTTACAAGGTTCCAAGTTCCAGGTTGCAGGTTTACGGTAAAGAAGTTTATCCCGTTAACATGGAATTTGTAACCTGTAACCTGTAACCTTACCTGTGACAGAGTAACAGAGTGAAAATGTTTGAGAAGGCAAGTCGATCGTTGTCCGTTATTTTATTTCATCGTCCGTCTTTTCCCCCTTCTCCTTCGCCCCGATAATCAAGCTCTGCACAATCGCAAACACAAAAATGCACCCCATGATCCCGAACAGTTTGAAATTCACCCAAGTATCCGTTGAAACGTTGTAGGCCACGATCAGGTTGACGCACCCGAGCACCGCAAAAAAAATCCCCCAGCTCATATTTACCGTTTTCCATGCCTTGTCCGGCAGCGCCATCTGTTTGCCGAGGATGCCCTTCGTGGCGTTTTTATGGAAAAACAACTGCCCGGTAATGAGAATGGTCCCCATCAGCCAGTAGAGGATTGATGGCTTCCATTTGATGTAGGTTTCGTTGTGCAGCAGGATGGTGGCCCCGCCGAACACCGCGATGATGCCGAGGCTTGCCCACATCATGGGCTCCACTTTTTTTCGTCTGACAAGCATCCATGCGATCTGCAGGACGCAGGCGACAATCGCAACGGCGGTGGCAACAAAGATTCCTTTGATTTTAAACGCGACGAAAAACAGGATGACGGGGAAGAGGTCGAATAGAAGTTTCATGAAAATCTTTCTACTTTGAGTTTCTTTATTCTTTTTAATAATTGAAAATAACTGTTTCGCGAAGCAAAAATATGATCAGGTTAACAAAAAATAATAAAATATGGAGCGCTAAGCGGGTGCAGCCCATACCAAGTAAATGCCATGGCGTTTCCCTCGCTATGCTCGGGTCGGTTCTCCTTACGGTCTCGGCCTTCGGCCTCGGGCCGCCACGGCCCGGTGTCTTTTTTAGAGACAGGCATGTCTCTAAAAAAGGCGGGTCCGGGCAGCATCGTGCTTTTGCACGACCTCCAGTCGCCCCTAACGCGAAAACCAATTCGGTAGACTATCAATCACGCTCATTGTCAAGGAAAACGAACGTGCCATTAAACTATCGTTCGCGGGTGCCCCTTGTCAATGAAGTATTTTTCTCGCCACCAATGATGCCCCGGGGCCACCCAGGAGGGGGTGATGGAAGACCGCGCGTCTGCGCGGGCTGGAGGCAGGGGGATACTTCCCCCGCAATAAAAATTAAAAACATCAAAAAATTAACATATTATATTATTGCAGTTGGAGAAGCCAAAATTAATATTTTACCAGCAAGAAATTCCGCAACAAACCTTCTGAGAATTGTACCATGGATTCCAAGGAACGCCGCAAACACCCGCGAATAAAGAAGCAGCTCCGTGTTGTTCTTTTCCGGAAAAGATTTTTTTTCCTGTGGGAAGGAAGAGACGTCGCAGAGTTGGTGGATATCAGCCAGGGTGGCGCGCAAGTAAACACAAAACGGGTTCTGGAACTGGGCGACAAGGTCGTGGTGTCCATCCAGCCCAGAAGCTACAGCCCGTCCGTGCATTTCCACGGAAAAATCGTCTGGGTGAGAACGCGATACTTCCAGGAACGCAAATACCGGCAGGTGGGCGTAAAGTTTACAGGGCTCGGCCCCCTGCAGCGGGCCCTGATGAAGCGCTTATCAGGAGCGTCTGCGACCCTGAGTCCGGCCTGAAAAAATATCACCCAGTAATTGCTCTGAATTGACCCATATCTATTTTTCTGCAATAAAACAATGCCCAAGAAATTCCTTTCCCATCCTCATATGGACCTTTGATTCATAACGGACACTGCTGAACGGGCATCTGCTGATGACCGGAAGAAATTCCTCGGCAGTATATTTTTTGAAAACGCCGGTGTTCGTGTAGGGGACCGTGTCCATAAACAACCTGTCGGAAAAGTATAAAACCGCCCTGCCGCCGGGTTTGAGCATTCTTGCGATTTCGCCGAGCTCCAGCTCGGGCCGCGGCCAGAAATACACGACGTTGACGGCGAATATCTTATCGAAAAAAATATCAGGGAACGGGGCCGGGTTCAGGCTTCCGAATTTCAGCTCCACGCTGCCTGCGGCGATGAGCGCTTTGTTCCGCCGTGACGCCTTTTTCACCATGTCCTTTGAAAAATCCAGGCCGAATATCTTGCCCTGCTTCGCACGCGCGGCGGCCATGGCGATGCCGATGCCCGGGCCGAACCCGATTTCCAGAACCACATCGGTTTCCCGTATGTTGCACATGTCAAATGTCCACGCTATCCGGTCGGCATTGTTTTTTATCATGAATCGGGCGGCGTACAGCCCCAGCAGGCCGGAAGGTCTGCGGAATTGATTGGCAAGCAGGTCAGGTATAAACTTCATGCAGAAACCCTTTTTTAATTTTGATTCAACTTTTTCATTACCCAGGCGATATTTTTTCCCAGAGTGCCCATTGTGGAAAGCCCCTCCTCGTCTTTTTCAACCTCGCCTTTTTCTCGCCCGATGCCGATGTTCCAGTACGACGAACCGACAATGATCATCTGGGTTATGGTGAAAAAGTGGTTGATCGAATCGAACGCGTGTATCGCGCCGGCCCGGCGCACCGAAACCACGGCCGCGCCAACTTTCAGTTTGAACATGTCGCCGTTCGCGCGCGCGACAAATCCGGCCCGTTCGATAAGGGCCTTCATGGCGGCCGTGCAGTCCGCGAAATAGGTGGGGGAGCCCAGGATGATTGCGTCTGCGTCTCGCATTTTACCGATGCATTCATTCGCGAAATCGTCATTAACCGCGCAGCGCCCGTTTTTGGCTTTAAAACAGTTGTAGCAGGCAATGCACCCGTTAATCTTTTTTCCGCCCAGCTGGACAATCTCGGTTGCAATGCCTTCCTTTTCCAGTTCGTCAGTGACATGCCGCAGCAGAATGGCCGTATTGCCGTCGGCGCGGGCGCTGGCGTTGATGGCGAGAACTTTCATGCAGGACTCCTTTGGATGACAGGAATTACAATATGATCAGCCTGAAAAATACTTTCGGTTTTTAACAAGTGGTGAACGCGGGGAAAAATATGAAGCCGCAAAGGCAGGTCAACGTTTCTTGAACGAAAAGACCAGGTCCTTGGTGGGCATGAAATTGCTTTTTGTAAAAGAATAGACAAGCGAACCCTTCTTCTCGAACACGGTATCGCTTTCGAACGAAAGAAACGCAAGCGTTGCTCCGGCCGGCACGGTCACCGTATAGTTGCTTTTGCCAAGCGGCTTCTGCCAGGTCTGGGTGGTGGTGAGGATGTACCTTCCGGTGCTTTTTAAAAGCCTTTGACGGAATACTACGGTTGTTTTACCCGTATCGTTTTTCGCGATTGAAACCGGGATAAGGACCATTGCCTGGTCCTGATGGGGCAGGAAAACGACCGTCCCTGCCTTGTCGCTCACGTGAATCGAGTGCGGAAAATTGATGGAGGAATCAACGGGAAAAGGATAAACAACCGAAGCTTGAATGGCCGAACCGTCCGTGGAGGCAAAGAAATATTCGCCCTTTACACACATGGTGTCGGGGAGGACAAGGGTAATGTAGATGTTTTCTTTGACAAAGTCGAGGTTGCCGGCGAAAAGACTAGTCGCGAAAAGGAGTATGACAAGAAAAAAAGAAAAAGGTGTCCTTGTCATTTTATGGTAAAGCGTTTTTCAATGGAGGTGGATTGGGAGCGGAGGCGGGCGATATATTGTCCCGCATGCGCACCATTCCAGGCAACGGAATACGTGCCGCTGCCGTTATTGGAAATTAAGGAGGAAAATACTTTTTTACCGTTCAGAGAAAATATGGCGACATCGTAGTCTCCAGATCCTTCACCGCCGTTAAAGACGATGATTGCGTTTGTTTTGGTTTTTGTGATGCCGATTATTTTTAAGGAAGGTGCTGGAGAATTAATTGCCGGCTTGTGCGTCGAAACGGGCGGCGGCGTCTTACAGATCACTCTTGCGGTGCAACCCGGTGTTACTGAAAAAGGACCGTAATCCTGAGGGCCGCTTATCATATCGCCAACAGAGAGAAATAGCTGCGGTATTGCAGGCAGGAGGGAAAGTGTGAAATGCCCACTGCTATCGGTGAAAATCTCTCTCTGAAAAAAAGGAGAGGAAGAACGGAAAAATATCCAAGAATTGATTAATGGCTGACTATCCTTGTCGCAAGCAAAACCAATGAGGGTGCCGACAGGGCCGGATGAATCAATTTTACAGGTTACGTTCGTGGTGCAGCCGGGTTCGGAAGTAAACGGCCCGAATGTTTTTCCGACAATGGTAACGTTCGCGGTGTAATACGACAATAAATTCGATAAATAGAAATACCCGTTTTTATCCGAGAATATAGAGCAGGAAGACCCTATGGCCGCATTCGGAATACCATTACCTTCCTTATTGCAAACAAACGCTCTTATTACGCCGAAAATCCCTACAGAATCATTCGCGTATCCGATGGTGGGGGAGGCGTCAACGCACCATTGAAAATAAGGGATCTTTCTCAGGCTTAATGGATCAGTGTAAGTCCACTGGTATGCCGCCATGGATTGCGTCGGCTTAATTCTTTCGTCAACCACGCATTGCCAGGTATCGAAAGTGTCAATAGTAGTCCCGAAATCACGGCGGAGCCTGACCGTGTCCCCGGGATGCAGCCGAATGGTCGGGTAATCCAGGGGAGTTATTAAACCATAGCCATTTTTTTGTAAATGAAGGATGGGGCGGTACTGAGGACTTATTCCATTGTAAACAAGGTAAATTTGGTTTGTAACGCTATCTATCGGTAAGGATGGGTGACCGGGGGCAAACTCAATAGTCCAATGCGTTGGGTCTACAACCTGAACTTCAGACAGGAGAACGAATTCTGTTGGCGGAACAGGATTCGAAAAAACCGCAGTGAACGAAAATGCCATTGCAACCGTCATCGAAGCAAGAAATAATAGCTGTTTCTTCATCTTATCCCCCTGTCCTGTCACCTCACCGAAAATTTCCTCTCAACACTCCCGTTTTCCGAGTTGATGCGTGCGATGTATTGGCCCGCGTGTGCGCCAATCCACGCCACGGAATATGTCCCCCCGCCGTTGCTGGCAACGACTGACGCATATACTTTTTTACCATTGAGTGAATAAACGGCGACATCGTAGTCCACGGCACTGTTGCCTGCATTAAAGACGATCAATACCCCGGATTTGTTTTTTGTGATACCGACGATTTTTAACAATGACGCTGAGGAACTGAAAACCGGATTATGCGCGCCTGTGGGTACATAATCGCCGAGCTTGCAGACCACGCTGAGGGTGCAATGAGGTTCGACGGTGAACGGGCCAAAGGTTGTTGTGGACTTTCCGGGAAACGAAAGTGTTTTTTGTTCAGAGGAGAGATTGTTATTTAGAAAGAAATAACCCGTACTGTCCGTTGTTGATGTACATAATTTGGTAGGATATTCCGGTATGGGACAGTTGGAACTGACCGAGAAATTTGTTAAAGGCTGACTGTCCTTGTCACAGACAAAGCCCTTGATGGAACCGTAAATACCCAAATCGTTATTCGGGTATCCGAGATTAGGGTAAAAATTTTTGCACCAGACGATATAAGGGATGAATGACTGTTTTTGATAGGCCGCCCAGGATTCCGTGGGAAGGATATTTTGAGGAACAACGCATTGCCAGATAACGGAACCCGGATTTCCGGGAATTGCAGTGTCGGCCGGGTTCATCTGGAGCCTGACCGTATCGCCGGGATGGAGCTGCAAGCCTGGATATTGCACCTGGGTAATCAGACCGTAGCCGTTCAGGCTCACCGGAACCTTGGGACGGTATTTCTGGTTCTGGTTCGGATATACCAGGTTATATCGGTAGGTAAATGTGTCCGAGCCAACCCTGGCGCCGGAAAGCCTGTTGGTAAACAGGAACTCAACGGACCAATGGGTGGGATCAACCACCTGGACCTCCGAAAGCATTAAATAGGCCGTGGGCGGATTGGGATTGGCATTGGGCGAAAAAACGGAAAAAAGCACTGCAATGGCGGCAAAAACAAGACCCCCCTTTAGTGATCTCATAAGAACCCCTTTTAAAAAAGGACTATTTGCCGGTTATGGTGATAAACGGAAACAAAACAACCCCTCAGGTGATTTTGCTCCCTACAATTAATATAATAATGAAACAACCGTTTGTCGCCAACTTTATCATGCGTTTTAAAGAAAGTGTTTTCTGGCTGAAAACCTCCTGTCTATGGCCTGCATCGTATCGTTCCCACAGGAACACCTATTGCCGAAATTCCTGACATGTTCAACAACAGGCACCAAGTATTTTTTGTTATTCAAGAGTTATTGTGTTTTTTTATTTTTCGCGTTAGGCAGGACTGGAGGTCGCGCTAAAGCGCGATGCCGCTCGGACCCGCCGCGCAGCGGCATAGGGCCGTGGCGGCCCGAGGCCCATGGCCGAGACCGGAAGGAGGGCCGACCCGAGCGCAGCGAGGGGAACGCCCAAACGTCCCATTGTTTTTTTTACTATCTTAACCAGAAGTTAAAATCAATGTCCAGCCAATTCACTTGGGAAAACGGTATACTGGGCCCGGCAAGGCCCCTTGCCAGGACCGCGCCCTCGTACCAGCCGCTTATTGATAAGGGCGATACAGACGGGATCGAGGCGCTGCTCCTGGAGCGCATAGACGCCTCGCCGGAGGACATTGAGTTTTTTCTTCCCGCCTACCGTTTTCTGATAAAAAGAAAAGAGTCTGAACGGGCGTCCACCCTGCTGCAACTGCAGACAGACAGTCTGCAGGAGAAAAATGAGTCCGTTACGATGGCCGTGCTCCTGCAGGCGGTCCTCGGAATCTGGCCCGACTGCGCCATCGCCAGAAGCGGACTGCTTTCTCTCCTTAAAACATTCTACGTCCAGAGTCCCCATTTCGATGCTCTTGTCAAGCACCTGCACGTCATGGAAAGCCAGGGCGCCGACACGCTGCGCCAGCTCGAAGCATGGCTGCGCTACGACGAAGGCCGCGCGGTGTACATGCCGGGAAAAAGCGCGGGGCGGGTAAAGGAAGTGAACATTCCGCTGGAAGTGCTGCGCATCCTGTTTGAAGGCGGGGAGCAGGTCTCATTCAAGATAGACGAGGCCCAGCGGCTGTGCGAGTCATTGCCGGTGGAGCATTTTTTAAGCAGGAAGCTCGATTCAGCCGCGGAATTTTCGCAGATGGCCGAAGCAGACCCCGGCGCCCTGCTTGCCCTGCTGTTCTCAAGCGTCAAGAAAACCCTGTCCCTTACAGAACTGCGCGGGATGCTTACCGGCGTGGTCCCGGACGCGAAATGGGCGGCATGGTGGACGCGCGCGCGAAAAGACAACCGCCTCACCGTGGGGAGCGGCGCTAAACCAAGCGTGAGCTGGAGCGTTACTTTTGCAGACGCGGAAACGGCCATCGCGAAGCAATTCGAAACGGCCTCACCCGCCGAAAAACTCGACATGATGCAGAAGTACGCGGGGCGCTCAAAAGAATTGGCTGCGTCCATGCTTGCTGGCCTTGTGCGTGATGCACAGGCTGTCAAGGACACCGACCCGGCCCTGTACCTTACCATCGCATTGGCGCTTGACAAAGAGGGCCAAGCAGCGCTTTCATTCGCGCCCCGCGATATTCTGCTGCGCAACGACGCCGCGGACATCATTGCGGGAATTGAAGAAAGGCTTGCGCGCAGAAAGGCCATGGCGCTTGCGGCTGAAGCGCGGGACGACTGGCCCGGCATTTATGTCCGGCTCATGCAGATAGAGCAGGACGCACAGTCGCTGGCCTTTCTTTATGACTCGCTACGCGAAAAAGGCCATGGTGCGCTGTGCGACAAGGCCGTTACCCAGGCGCTTTCGGAGCCTTCCACGGCCCCGCGGTTCTATGCATGGCTCTGCCGTGAAATGCCGTCGCGGCCCGAGCTCCTTGCGCGCGCAACCACCGATTTTCTTCTGGGCCTGCTGCGCGTGCTCGGCAACAAGGCTTTTAAGGGGCAGCATGCAATGCTGCGCAAGCTTTTTGATTCCGGCGAGGCGGCGGACAAGGCCGCGGCCTCGCTCAATGCGGCCGGCGCGGTCCGTATACTCGACGCGCTCAACCGCGACTCGGGCCTTGAGGACTACCGCAAAGACCGGCTTCGCGAGCACATCTTCAGCAGGCACCCGCACCTGCACGGTGAAAAGAAACAGTATGTCTATGTGACAAAAGAGAAACTTGAGGAGAAACGGGACGAGCTTGCAAGGCTCATGAGCGTGGACCTGCCGCAGAACAGCAAGGAAATCCAGCGGACGCGCGAGTACGGCGATCTGCGGGAGAATTTTGAATACCACGCGGCGCGCCACCGCCAGGAAATGCTTTCGTCGCGGGCAAAATCTCTTCACGACGAGCTGGCCGCCATCCGCGAAATCGATCCTGTTGCCGTGGACACCTCCAAAGTTTCACTCGGCACCCGCGTTATGCTGGCAGATGCTTCGGCCCAGGGCGAAGAAATCGCGCTCACCATTCTCGGGCCCTGGGACTCCGACCCGGCAAAAAATATTCTCTCCTATACCTCCGCTGCAGGCGCGGCGCTGATGGGCGTGTTTCCCGGCGCAACCGTGCAGTTTAACGGGAAGGAATACGTGGTGGGGAAGATTGAGTCTTGGAAGAAGTAAGGCCGGCATGCAGGCTTTTACCCGCCCGCCTTTTTCGCTGAAAATCCAATTACTGACAGTTCCTTAACAATCGTATCCCGGTGATCGCCCTGGATTTCTATAACGCCGCCCTTCACCGTGCCGCCTGACCCGCATTTCTGCTTTAACCGTTTAGCAAGTTCCAGCAGACTTTCGTGATTCAATGAAACTCCGGAAACCAGTGAAACGCATTTGCCCTTGCGTCCCTTTGTCTCGCGCGACACTCTTATCACGCCGTCGCTTTTTACCACAGGCCTCATTTTGGAGCACACGCATTGCGCAACAGGCTTTTCACAATCCGGGCATGTTCTTCCATGCAAGGTAGAGTAGACCAGGCTGGAGTCCATGCTTACTGCCCTTCCAAGGTACCGAAAACCGCTTTCATCACGGCCTGCGTATCGGCAAGGTTGCTAAATACGATATCGGCCCCTGCGGCAAGCAGTTGGTCCCTGGACGGATACCCGGTTGCCACGCCGATGGCGAGCGCGCCGATGGCGTGTGCAGCCGCGATGTCGTACGGTGTGTCGCCGAACAAAACAACGGGATTATCACCGGCCAGGCCGTAAAGGGCGTTGCTGCGCTTGATTGCAAGCGCAGCCATTTCCCTACGGTCGCTATGGTCAGAGCCGAACCCGCCAAAGGTGAAATAATGCGCGATGCCGGCTTTTTTAAGCTTTCCCCACGCGATTTCCTCAAGGTTGCCAGTGACAAGGCCGATATACGCGCCTTGTTTTTTTAACGCCTCGAGCAAATCCTGAACACCGGGAAGCAGATCGATGGTGTCTGCGGGATTCAGCTCGTTGAACCGGTCTATCATCACCTGCATGCAGCGCCGCATGCCGCCATTGATTGTTCTTTCGTCAATACCTTTTACCAGGAGCACTTCCCGTATGATCTGCTGATCGGTCATGCCGTGGTGGGTGATGACGTTCGGCTCCGCTTCAACGCCGTACACGGTTTTAAGGGACATAAAAAACGCCTTGAGGTGCGCGGACGAGCGGGCGATAAGGGTTTTGTCTATGTCGAAAAGGGCGATGGTGGTCATAAGGCTTGGGTGTTTGTAATTAAGTATATGACTTTTTAAAAAATAATTGTATTAAATAAAGCGCTGATAAACCGCCCACGCCTATGAAAATATCAAGTAGCATGAGTGGAATAAATTCAATAGAGTGCGAATAAATCATTAGAACAGATCCAATCCCGACTCCAATAGCGTTACAGTATCCCAAATGAAAAAATTGAATTAAACTTGAAAAGGGGTTTTCAAGAATGGATGGTTTTTTCCAGGTATTTTTAGGATTAAAAAGCGTCCTCAATGTAAATATGATAAAAGTTGCAAAAAAACAAAACGCAATTGTCTGAAAATCGTACTCCCACGAATTCAATGGGCGTGCATTTTTGCCCAATAATTGAATCTGTTTGTCGATTTGTGTCGAGCCGACAAAAATGCTTATAGAAAAGAAAATTGTTCTGATTAATAGCCACTTATGTTTAATAAGCAATTGAATCATATATGCTATCCTATCTTTTCCTTCCCCCAACCCAAGTCTATCATCCCACTAATCAAGAGTCAATATTTCCTAATAAAAAGGCCGCGCCTTTCAGCGCGGCCTTGCACATAATCATATCGCCAATAAACTGCTAATAGGTGAGCCCGAACCCGTATGCGTACAGCGGCGCCGAAACATCCGGGCCGACCGCGTCGCCCATGGAACCGGTATTACATGGCTCCTGGTTGTTGTTTGCCGGCCAGGTATAAGGAAGTTTGCCGACGAAATTGTAGTCGTTAAATAGTACGTCGGTAACGCCTTCGCCTTCCGTGCCGGGCAGCCACGCGGCCACGAGCGCCGTGCTGTTGGTGGGAATGGTGCCCAGAACATTGGGTCTGCCGGTAAGCATAATGGTGATCACCGGTTTTCCCGAAGCGGCGCACGCCTGAACAAGGGCCGCCTGGTCTGTGCCGCCTTGCGTGCCGAGCGTAATGTCTCCTTTGTACCCGGCGTCTTCCGCATAGGGTGTTTCACCTATCACGACCACAATCTTATCTGCGTCGGCCGGGATGTTTGTCGCGGCAGCGTTATAGGTGACCCTGCCGCCGGCGGCAATTCCGGCCTGCAAAGCCTGATATATGGTGGTTGCGCCTGCTATTCCGTGCGGCGTGGTGGAACCCTGCCATGCGTCGCCGCCTGTTTCGGACCATGCGCCGCACTGGACGCCCATATTGTCTGCCCATGCGCCTACAACATGGATCTTGGCCGTCTTGCTGAGGGGCAGCGCCGCATTGGTGTTTTTAAGCAGAACGATGGACTTTCGAACGCAGGCGCGTGCCACTGCGCGGTATGAGGCGTCGGAAAATAAGGTGCCCAGCGTCTGGTTCGGCAGTGGTTTGGCAAAGAGCCCCATCCTCAGTTTTACGCGTATACTTCTTTTGGCCGCGTCGTCGATTCTCGACTGGGGGATCTGGCCGCCTGCCGCGCCTATCACTGCATTGATATAGGCGAGCGTGTTGTCGGGCTGCATGGACACGTCCAGACCGGCCGCCACCGCGTTGATCGGGCCCTGGGTGACACCGCCGACTGTTGCGTCGGTGCCCATGTCCCAGTCCGAAATCACAAATCCTGAGAACCCCCACCCGTTCTTGAGCGTGTCGATGAGCAGGGTTTTGTGGCAGGTCATGGCGAGCTGGGCGTTATTGGTTGACGAAGTGGGAAAGGAGTTATAGGAGGTCATGATCGAGGCAGCGCCTGCGTCGACCGCGGCATGGAACTGGGGCAGGTGGATCCTGCACAGCACGTCCCAGGTACCGGTGCCGGCCTGGCCCCGCATCACACCGTCCGTCACGCCGCCTGCGCCTGCAAAATGTTTGCATGTTGCGATAATGGAGTAATCGGATGAAAGATCGGTGCCCTGCAGGCCGCGGACAGCGGCGCGCGCAAAGTGTTTGGTTACATCCACGTTTTCGCCCCAGCCTTCGTAGACGCGGCCGTTTTTGTCGTTGCGCGGCACGTCGATGCAGGGCGCGAAGTTGGTGGTGTTGCCCTGCCTGCAGCAAATGCCACAGATGCGGTACGAAAGTTCGGTGAGGAGCGTGTCGCCGCCTGTCGCCAGCCCGACGTTATGCGGGAAATAAACCATGGGTCCGCCATGGACATAGTCGGTGCCGATGGTAAGCGGGATCTTCATGCGCGTCGAGAGGGCGGAATTCTGGTTGCCCTGCTGCGCGGCGTAAGTGCTGCCCTTGAGATAAGACCCTGCGAAATTCGAGGTTATGAACGCGCCGTTCGAGCATTGCACAAGCTGGCCCACTTTTTCGGCCAGCGTCATGAGCGCAAGGATCGAATCGGCCTTGGCCTCGATATTGATGGCGGTGATGGCTACGTTACCGACATTGTCGGTATAGGCGTTTATGTCCACGATTTTCGGGGTGTATCCGGTTTTGCCGACCCTTACCTGGTCAATGGCGGCAATTTTTTTAAGCGGCTGAGGCGCCGCGGCAGTTACCGAAGAAGCAACGCCGAAACCAGTGCGGCCCATATAGGGCATGCGGACCGATGCGGTCTTCTGGCCGTCGCTTATACGCACGACATAAGCCTGCTGCGTCGCTTTGTCGAATTGCGCAAAAGGATTGAGCGAGTAACTGCCCTCGCCAAGCTGTTTGTCAAAGACGCGGCCGACATGTTTTCCGGACAGTGTAAAGATGTCAGCTGTTATTTTCCCGCTTTCCCTGCCAACGGAAAAGAGAATCACGGAACCGCGCAGCGTGACGTTGAAGGCGGGGACTGAAACATTAGACTGCGGAAACTGATGGACCGCGGTGACGCACGATTTGTACATCGGCAGGTCGCTGAGGCTCCATTCCGTGGGAGCCGGCAGGCAGAAATCGCCGTTTACGTTTGTGTAGACGTAGTCAAGCCGGTTTGCAATGCTGGTGTAATACACCATGGCGTCGGCAACCGGCTGGCCGCTACCGTCCACTGCTGTACCGGTTACCATTGCGCCCGCCGGAATACCCAGCAAAGTGACCAAAAAGAGAAATGCAAAGGATCTTTTCATCTAAAACCTCCCCCGATTAAAATGAAAAAGTTGAGAAAAAAGTTTGAATAAAGGTTTTGACCGATTAAGCCCTCATTAAACCGCCGGGGACTTTTCGGCTATCCTGTATCTATTATAAATATAATAATAAATGGATGATTTTTTGTTTTTTTTTACTGAAAAGCCCTCCCTTTCCAACGGATTTAACCAAAAAATGCCGCCCCTTTTTAATCCGCAGCTATGAGAAGCTTTTTAAAGGACAAGGGGAGCGCTCCTGCTTGTTTGAAAAAAAGCAAAGAGCGCCCCTTATCCTCTTCCCGCCGCGGACCAAACAACCATTAAAACATTTATTTTCCCCACCCCTGTATTCCGAATCCGTATTGATAAAGCGGATTGCCGTACAGCGAATCGCCCGATACGGTATTGCAGGGCAGGCCTGCAGAGATATGGGCCCGAATCTTCTGCCGCTCCGCATCAGTCGCCCCTACGTCGTAAGGCAAATCCCATTGCTCGACCGCGGATTTCGGGTCGTTGAGACCTATCTGGTCAATCGCGCGCGGCAATTGCCACGGCAGTCTGCCGCGTGGCGTAAAGTCTCCTAATATGAGTCCGGTAACCGCCGCGCCTCCGCCGTCGCCCGGCCTGTATGCCGCGACAAGTGCGTCCGCGCTGTCGGCCGGCCACGCAAGCGCATAGGGCCGCGGCATGATCACCACGACAATCACCGGAGTGCCCGCGTGTTTGTAGCTTTTCATGAGTTCGAGTTGTGGGAGCGGTATATCAACGGTGTTCGCCCCCCACGAAGGGATATGGGTGAAGCTTTCTTCGCCGATCACGCACACTGCGGCCTTTGCAATGGTGTGGACCGCCACTGCGGAATCGTATACCGCCACGGCGCCCGACGCAGCAGCGCGTTTGTTAAGCGTGAGCCATATGGTGGTGTCGTGGAACGAACTGCCCCAGCCCGCGTAGCTGTTTCCGTCGTTGGCGCGTTCGCCGGCAACGACGAGCGTATCGCCGGGCGACAGGGTCAGCGGCAGGATGCCGTTGTTCTTAAGCAGTGTCAGCGACGCTTTTGCGGCGTCTTTTGCGAGCAGTGCGTGCGCTGGATCGCTTTGCACCGCATTGTTCCAGTCCGTATTGCCGTAGGGGTTTTCAAACAGCCCCATCCTGAATTTTATGCTCAGGACCCTCCCGCACGCGGCGCTGATGACGCTGTCGGGAACCTGCGACGCAAACGTCGGCAGGTCAACATCGCCGGGGCTGGCGCCGGTAAGCACGTCGGCGCCCGCAAGGACGCAGGCGAGCCATAACGATTTGTCAAGCCATTCGGTGCAGATCACGCCCTCAAAATGAAGCGAATCGCGCAAAAACCCGAGTATCTGGCTGTTGGCGCTGGCGCCGCCACTTGAGGTGAAATATGCGGTGTTGGTGCCGAGCCCGGCCATCACCGCAGCCGCACCTGCGGAAAGCGCGGCCCGCCACGGCTTGAGGTGGTAGGCGATGGTTACGGCGTCGTAGGGGATGTCGTCCTGCCCCGCCAGCCAGTGGCCGGGTATGGAAAGAAGCGACTTCGGGTTGAGTTCGGGGCCGTCCTGATACGCGGCGATCATGGCGCGGATCATGGCCGATCCGAATTCGGCGTTTTCTCCGCATCCGTCCCCGATGCGCGCGTACAGGACCTTGGTCCCCAGTTCCGCGGTAGGCGACAGGGTGCCTTTAAAGGCCTGGATGAGCTGCTCGGCGCGCTGCATCGCCGCGCAATTGTAAATTATCCCCAGATCGCGTGTTGCCGCGAGCGCGGCCTGCGACGGAAACGTGGTGTGGTAGCCGCTCACAAAGTCCGACACGGGGATCACGGGAATGCCCCATTTTGCCTGTGCAGCTCTTCTCTGCACCGTGCGGAGGTCGCCGGGGTTAAGATACGAAGACCATCCGGCGCCGGGATAGTTGAATGCGTTGAAAAACAGCTGCAGCATTTTTTCGGTTTTTGACATCCGCGACAGCAGGTCTTTCACCCGCACGCCCACGGGCAGCCGCCAGTTTTCGTAGGGTTCAATGGTGCCGTTTTTATCAAGGTCCCTGCACCCGCTAATGACCGCGACGCTGTCGTACAACGCGGCCGCGGTGTCTAAGGTGGGGTTGTACACGCTGAAGGTACGGATACCGGAAGTTTTTCTGTTTCCCGCTTCGTCAACCGACACCACGTACCACCGGTAGGTCCAGCGGTCGGGGAGCGCCGGGGCCATGATGCTGTCTTCGGGCGTGCCGGTGGCGATAGCTGTAAAATTGTCTAACAGGCTCGCGCCTGCGTCAAACCAGTTGTAATCACTTCTCGAAATGTTGAGGTACACATCATAGGTTACGGCATTGATGTCTTTATCCCATTTGAGCACCGGCTTGCGCGTGGCGGTCACCATGGCGCTGTCGGCAGGGGCGAGCAGGGTGAAAACGGTTTTTTCCAGGACAAAGTCGTTCGTTCCCGCATAGGAAAAAATCGTTTTGCGGGCCCGCGCGTATCCGGGCGCCCACACAAGAATGGTGTCCACGGCGGCGCATTGCTTTGCAAGAACCCGGGGAATTTTATCTTCATCCAGCAGGACAAGGCGGCTCGCGTTCGCACGCCCGGAAAACGGAGGGGTTTTAAGGACCGTTTTCTCCGTCCCCGCAGTGATGCGCACGAAAAACACCTGGGCCGCATTATGAGTGACAATAGGGGAAACCGCATAATTTCCCCTGCCAAGCGTCGTGTTGAGAATCGCGGCAATCCGCCTTCCCGACAGGGTAAATATTTCGATGCGTACCTGCTCCGCCGCGCCGAAAACGCCGAAATAAAGGGCGTTGTTTACAAATGCCGGTACCGTGATGATGCTGTTCCGCCCGCCGCGCGGCAGCGCTGCGAGCTTTTGGATGATTGAATAGGCGCCGTTTGCGTCGGTGCGCACCGAGAGTCCTGCCGAGGCAAGGCTGACGGTAGCGCCCTCAATTCCCAGCGTTCCCGCGTCTTTCACAGTTCCGGAAAGCCGGATGTCCTGGCCGTATGCGGCGAGGATCCCGCATGTAAGGCACATAAAAGCGAATGCCGTGATTTGCTCCAAGGTCATTGATGCCGCCGGTTTGGACCTGTTGGTAATCTTGCCGCGAAGGCGCACCGGCCGGGCCGGATACTTTCTTTTCAGTGGGCCCCCCTCATACTCATTGACATATGAGCAACCCGCTTTATTGTGAAAGTATCCGGCGCAACCGATGCGCCGCCCTCGGTAAAAGAAAGGCGCCCCCTTTCTTTTACCGTTTCTTTTTAAAAGTGCCGCGTCCCCGCTCCCCCCACGCTCACCTTCGAAGACGCGGCGATGATTTTTACTTTTCCTGTGTTATAACAACCGCTTTCTGGCCCGGTTTCTGGTTTCCATACGAAAAAAGGATCCAATCGCTTGAACGCGCCGTTTTTGAAATGTGCAGTTCGTCAAGGGAACCCTTGAGATACTGGATGCCGTTATAGCCGATGCTCACCATGTCGCCGGCATTGTCTTTTGCCGCCGCGTTGTAGTTGCTCGTGATGCCGGTCTGCGCGCTGTCGAGGAAAAACGCGGCCGTGCCTGCGGTGCCGGACTCCCAGTTCCACCTGAAGACAAGGTAATGCCACCGGTTGTCAAGAGGTATGTCCCTGTCGGCGATCGCGCTCCCGTTGCCTTTTCCCGAAAACGAAGGCCGCAGGCCGCTTGCCCCGTTGGGCGTGCCGTCACTCAGATACAGTTGCTTTTCCCCGCCGTTCTGCACCATGTTCTCCCTGCCCTTGGCGCAAATCACGCCGCCGGCCGCGGCAAGGTTCACCCATGCCGCGATGGTAACGCTGCCGGCGGCCATTTCGGTGACGCCGCTGTTTGTTGAAATCTTGTCGCTTCCGGAAAAAGAATGGCCGAATCCAACGACCCCGCTCTGATCGGTGGAGGAAATCCAGTCGTCGCCGTCAGCGGCAGTGGGCGTGGCATCTTTATAAAGGCCAGGAGTACCTACACCGCTTTTTTCCTCTTCAAGGTGCCACACTGCCGCGAACCCGTATGCGGTGTCGAACACCGCGTTGGCGTTCGAAACGGCCGATGCGGCAGGGTTACCCCAGAACATCCGCACATACTGCGAGGCGCTGTTGCCATATATCGTGTCGATGCTCACCCAGATAACGGCCTGCGAAAGCGCCGCGTCCCAATGGGAGATTTCAAACGCGAGCGGCCTGCCGTTTACCTTGGAGAAACGTATGTCGGCGCCGCCCGCCTTTGCCTGGCCGAAGTTGAAATTCGCGGCGTCAAGCTGCACCAGCAGCGGAAAATGGGCAAGGGGGCCGGTAATGGGCGCGCCCGATGCGGAAGTGTTTATCGTGATTTTTGCCGAGTGGGCCCACGAATCGTAGGGGCCGACAACCAGGGTGCCCGGCGAGCCGACAACGACATTCGCAAAAAGCAATGTGGCGGAGTCGGCGCCGCTTTTCTTGAACTGCACCGCGGCCAGCGTGCATTGCGGCACGGCATCGAACGCCACCGCGTCGGTGCCCGCGCTTTTCTGGCGGGAGAGCAGGGTGCCCTGCACATACACAAAGCCGGAAAGCGCAAGAATGCTATCGGGAATGGGAATCACCAGGGTTGCGGTTTTTCTAAGCGAATCGGGCGGAACAGCCACGGGCACGGCGTGTACTTGGATGTTGGTGCGCAGAAGCCCTGTTCCCCTGGCGGCATTGGCCGCGAACAGGTTATACTCGCCGGCAATGATTTTTTCAAAACGGTAGTTCCCCTCCGCGTCCGTGGTGCCGGCGGCCACCTGGGTCAGGCTGCTGTCGAACGCGGGATTGTAATCCCGAGGAATGAGCGACACCCGGGCCCCCGGGTCACCTTTGCCGTCAACCGTTATAATGCGGCCGCTCACTTCGGTGTCGGAACCGCCACCCGCGAGCATGGGCGTGCACCCGCATAACGCAGCGCACGTCAGGCAGGCTGCCCCAAAAAGCAGTCGAAATAACGGCTTATTATTTCTTTCCATCGGTGCTTTTGCTCACTGGGAACAGGTTAAAAGTGAATTGATAGACGCGATCAGGTTCATTGTCGAGCCGTGCGATCTCGAGCAGTTCCTTGCGGAACTCGCGGCTCTTCATTTTAAACAAGTCGAACGTCGCCTTTGAAATGCTGAACGTCGTGGAGGCGCTCATGCGGTCGCGGCGGGGGATGCTGTCGTACGCCTTGAGCGCCATTGACAGCATTTCGGCCTGGAATTTTTCTATGATAAACGCGTCGGGCGCGTCCGGCTTCACGGAAATCACGTTGTCGGTCTGGTGATACAGGCCTTTATCGTCCCGATCGAGAAAGCCGAGCCGCTCCAGCAGCTCTATCGATTCCTGCGCCTCCTTTGCGGAAATGGGCGGAGTGATAAAGGCGGCGAGGCGCGCATAATCGTCTTTGAAATCGAACATGGTGACAAGTTCCCGGATGATGCTGTGGTACCACGTGCCATAGAATTCATACCTGTCTTTGGCGATTGTTGTGATGTCAATGGGCCTGCGGCATTCCACGATGCGGCTGTAGTACATGGTTTTTTCGGCAATGGACTTTGCCTGGTTGAAAAACACCAGGTTTTCAAAATATTCGTTTTCGTCTTTTGTGTGGCCTATGGCGCCAGAGATTTTATCAATGCTTTTTTTGGTAAGGTTTCTTTTCCCTTCAATGACATAGTAAAGAAAAGCGGATGCGTTGATGCCGGCCCTCTTTGAAAAATACCGGTAGGAAAAAAAACGCTTTGTCGCCTTCTGGTCGTTGTAATAATCCCGAAGGTACAGGCGGAAATTCTGATATTCGAATATGTTGACCATGAATACCGGAATAAAGGTTTATTTTGGGTTGTTTGATGAATACTGTGTGAACAGAATATATACAATTTTAATGTGTTTTGCCACTTTTTTAATAAAGGCCATGGCAGACCAAGTGAACGCCAATATTATTTCATTAATTAATAATAAGGTATGATTGATATCAAGGGAGCACCACAGGAACGGTGCACGACGTTCCGTCGTGATCGTCCAGGCGCAGGAGAAAAATTCCGGAACCGAGGGACGCAACGGGGATCAGCGCCTCGCCGCCGACTTCTTTTGCTGCTCTCGCAACAACACGGCCGGCCAGGTTGTAAAGCAAGGCATCAAGGCCTTGCAGACGCACGTTTTCATTGCGGATTATGATGCTTTTAAATTCAATATACATACGCACACCCTTTGCGCCGGCAGCTGTTTTGAGCGGCAAAATCACGCCTGTACCGTTATATTTGGCAACAACGCCTGAGCTGTCAACTTCGTATCCTGTCGCGGCGTCCGGGAAGCACATGCCCGCTGGGTTGGCCAGCCCGCCGCTCATGAGCGTCCATGTGGCGCCCGCGTCCCTGGTGCGGTACACACCGTTGGCTGCCGCGAGGTAGCCGACCATATCGCTTGTAAACCATACCGCATTTGCCGGTCCGATTCCAGGAGTAGAAACCAGCTGCCAGCCGGTGCCGCCGTCGGTGGTTGCAACAAGCACACACGATGTTCCGCCTCCGGCCGCGAAACCCGCGGTTGGGCTGGTGAAAAATACACAGTTGAGGTCTTCGGTCGTGCCGGATATCTGGCTTACCCAGGCGCCGCCACCGTTCGTGGTGTGCATAGTGCGCCCTGAACTGCCAACAGCCCATCCGTTGTTGGTGTCAGGAAAAAACACGGCATTAAAGCCAGGGCCGTCGTGTACGGAGCATGTCCACGTTGCGCCACTGTCCTGCGTCCTGAGCACGGCGCCCACCTGGCCCACGGCATAACCCTTGGCGGGCGTGGGGAAGAATATGTCGTTGAACAGGTATGGCTGGCACCCGTCGGCTGTGTTGATGCCTCGTACCGTTGACCAGGACACGCCCGCATTTTTTGTGGCCCATATGCCGCCGTTATTGCCGCATGCGAACCCGGTCTTCGTATTGGTAAACCATATATCAGGGCCGCCCAGGCCGTTGGCACCAAGACTGTCCCACGTGCTCCCGCCGTTGGTGGTTCTGTATACGCTGTTGTTGCCGATGGCAAAACAGGTGTTTTTATCCGGGCAGCTGATGCTGGTAAACGGGGAAGTCGAAACATGGAAGGTCTTGACTGTCGTCCATTGGGCGGTGGCGGAAAAGGATACTATCAAGAGGGATAAAACGGCTTTTTCCATGAATCGGAAGGTCGGCACGGATGCCTCCTCATTATAAAAGAAGTATCTGATGAAAATAGTACCTTTGAATCGCTGAGAAGTCAAGGCGATGATTTGTAAAGTTTCGGGAAGAATGGGGGAGCATGATGAACTTATGAGGGGGAACGCTCAAATAATTAATTATCCCCCCAAATACGCCTCTATAACCTTCGAATTGTCCCTTATTTCCGCCGCTTTTCCGTGCAGCACGATGCTTCCTGTTTCCAGCACATACGCGGTATGCGCAATTGACAAGGCCTTGGCCGCGTTTTGCTCCACCAGAAGGATGGTGGTGCCTTCCTTGTTGATTCTCACTATGGTTTCGAACATGTCGTACACGAGGGCGGGCGCAAGGCCCATCGACGGCTCGTCGAGCATAAGGAGTTCGCCGCCCGTGACAAGCGCGCGCCCCACGGCCAGCATCTGCTGCTCGCCCCCCGAAAGCGTACCAGCGGTCTGGCTTCGCCGCTCCTTGAGCCGGGGGAACAACTCGAACACGTGGTCAAGCGCCCGTGCGACCGCGGGATGCTTCTGCCCCGCAGACGCGGCGACTTCAAGGTTTTCCATGACCGTGAGCGGGGCAAAGATACCGCGCCCCTCAGGTACGTGCGCGATTCCCTTTTTGACAATAAGGTGTGGGGCAAGCCTGGTAATATCTTCGCCCCTGAAACAAATGGCGCCGGCCGCGGGTCGTTTGAGCCCGGACACCGTGCGGAGAATGGACGATTTTCCCGCGCCGTTTGCGCCGATGATCGCCACGATGCGGCCCGTGTCAACCGAAAAGGACACGTTGCTCACCGCGGCAATGGAGCCATAGCGTACCGAAAGGTCTGTCACGTCAAGCAGCACGGCCGCCTTCCTTTCCAAGGTACGCTTCGATGACGCGGGGATGGCTGCGGATTTCCTCAGGCGTGCCCTGCGCGATGGTCTCGCCAAAGTCAAGAACTAAAATCCGCTGCGAGACCTTCATGATCACGTGCATGTTGTGCTCGATGATGAGAATAGTAAGGTTGAATTTTTCCCTCACCCATAAAATGGTCTCGATGAGTTCTTTTGCCTCGTTGGGGTTCATGCCGGCAGCAGGCTCGTCGAGCAGCAGAAGCGACGGCTTTGTAGCAATGGCGCGGGCGATTTCGAGGCGGCGCTGCTGGCCGTAGGCCAGCGACGAGCTGCGCATGGCCGCCTTTTCGGCAAGACCGAAAACGTCGAGCAGTTCGCCGCACCAGGCGTCGAGGCCGTGCTCTTTTTTCCAGAACGAAGGCGGATGAAAGAGCGAGGTGAGCATGCCGTAGTCGGCCTGGTGCCGCGCCGCCACCTTGATGTTGTCGATGATTGACATATCGTGAAACAGGCGGATGTTCTGAAAGGTGCGGCTAATGCCCCTGCGGTTGATGAGGTGCGGGGCCATTGCCGTGATGTTTTCGCTGTTGAACGTGATGGTGCCGTTCGACGGTTTATATATTCCTGTTATAAGGTTAAACACTGTTGTCTTGCCCGCACCGTTCGGGCCTATGAGCCCCACCAGTTCGCCCTGCTCAAGCGACAGATTAAAATCGGAAACGGCGCATAGCCCGCCGAAATAATGGGTGAGGTCTTGTATTATAAACAGTGACATTATTTATTCCTTATGTCGTTATAAGAGCTTACCGCAGAGACGCAGAGAGCGCAGAGAAAAAGTATTGTTGAATAAAAAATAAAAAAGCAGTTGCAAAAAAAGTAAATAATAAACCCTCTTTTATCTTCTCCGCGTACTCTGCGTCTCTGCGGTGAATTTTATTTCCCCCGGTCTCTTTTTTGAACCATTTCCTTGAATTTCCACGGCACCAGGAACCCGAACTCCTTTTCTCCCATTATTCCGTCGCGCATAAACCGCATCACAAGAATAAGGATGAGGGGGTAGATCACCAGACGCCAGGTTTCGAGGTTGACAAGCCGGAGCACCTCGGGCACAACGGTGAATATTCCCGCGCCCACGATGCTGCCGGCAATGCTGTGCGGCCCGCCGATGTACAGGAAGATGAGGATATCGAGCGTTTTGAGAAACCCGAAATTGTCCGGGTTGATATAGCGGCTCATATGCGCGAACAAGCCGCCGGCAATGCCGGCGAAAAACGCGCCCAGCACAAAGGCCCACACTTTCTGGAACGTGGCGTTGACGCCCATGCACGATGCCGCGATTTCGTTGTCGCGAACCGCGATGCATGCCCTGCCGTAATGCGAGTAGATGAAATTGCGCATCATCCAGAGGGAGAGGATGAAAAACGCACCGATGTAAAACGCGCCTGAAAAAGCGGGAATGCCGGGTATGCCGCGCGGCCCGCCAAGGACGTCGAAAAAGCGAAGTCCGGCGCGGATCACTTCGCCTCCGGCAAGCGTCACGATGGCGAGGTAGTCGCCGCGCAGGCGCAGGCTGGGGAACCCGATTATAAAACCGAAAACGCCGGCCATTGCGCCGCCAATAATCACCGAAAGGATGAAAATGAGGTGGCCTTCGACTGATGATGTTGCCAGGGCGCTGCCGAAAAGCGCTTTAGGGACCACGGTGGTGATGAGCGCCGAGGTGTAGGCGCCTATGGCCATGAACCCGGCGTGGCCCAGGGAGAACTGGCCCGTGAACCCGTTGATAAGCGCGAGTGATACGGTGAGGATGATGTTGATTTCGATGAGATAGAAGATGCGGGAATAATACTGAAACTGGCGAAGGGAGGATAAAAGGCCGACTATAATCTGGATGATGATAAAAACGCCGAGAATCAAGATTAGTTTTGTTATGTGTTTTTGCTTTGATTCGGACATAGTGGTTTAATGTTGGCTTTGTTTTTCTATAGAATAATTCAGTTTTATTGGAGGGGAAACCGTACCCGGTTTCCCCTGGGGTGCAGCTTCCTCACGCCAAAAATCGGCGTGAGGCGATCTGCACCCACACCCTTTCCTGCAAAGAGGCGCGCCTAATGCGCTCGACTTCGCTCGCGCGGCGTCGCCCCTTCGCAACGCATCCACTTAGGTATGACGCTTCGCGTCATGAAAAAAAATATCGCCAACGGTCGCTCGTGGGTGCGCCCAGCTAAAGGATGAATCTTGCCTCTAACGGTACCCGGCCGCACCCAGGAGGGGGTAGCGAAGTACCGGCCTTGCCGGGACGGAGCGAGGGGGATACGTCCCCCAACTAGAAAATTCTTTTTTTATACCTTTTCCTGCTCTGATTTACCCAATATTCCAGTTGGTTTGACAAGAAGGATAACAATTAAAATGATAAAAGCCGCTGCAAAACCCAGGTTCGAGTCTATCGAATTGGCAAATACCTCCGAAATTCCCATGATAAAAGCACCTATCACTGCTCCGGGAAGGCTTCCTATTCCGCCGAGAACGGCTGCGATGAACGCTTTCATTCCGGGAAAAAAACCCAGGAAAGGCGACTGGAGCACACCGTAGTTCATGGCGTACAGGATGCCGGACACGCCGGCAAGCGCGGGCCCAATGGCAAAGGTCATCGAGATGGTCCTGTTGACGTCTATGCCCATAAGGGCCGCCGTGTCGTGGTTGTACGCCACGGCGCGCATCTGTTTGCCCATGAGCGTTTTTTCAACAAGAAACCACAGCCCGAAAAGAAGAACGCCGCATACCGCTATATTAAGGGCAAAGAGGTTGGTAATTGCCACGTCAATGCCCGGAATGCGTACGAGGTCGAATTTGCCTATGATGTCGGGAAAGGCCCGGTATTTGTTTTCGAACACCATGGGGAGCGAGCAGAAATTTTCCAGGAAATACGACACGCCGAGCGCGGTGATGAGCGCCAGGAGCCTCCGCTTGTTGCGGAGCGGCCGGTAGGCGATGCGCTCCATGGTCATGCCAAGCACCGCGCAGATGAGCATGACATACCCGGCGAGTAGGGGAAAGAAAAACGGGCCGAGCCGTATTGAAAACAAGAGGCGCGAGCTGATATATAAAAGCGGGGCGATGGCGGAGGTAAGGGCGGCAACGGTTAAAAGTTTGAGAGCGGCAACAGAAACATGATACGCAATTGTGACGCTCCGCGGCGCATCAGGTGCATGCGCTTTTGGAAAGAGTTTACGTACAGGAAGCCTGTCGAATAGCGAGGCCATTATCAGGTAGGCAGCTGCCAGCCCGATAAGAACACAAAGTTGGGGAGGGAAGGCCGACATGCCCGCATAAAAGGAAACCAGAAAAAACGCGATATACGCGCCCACCATGAAAATGTCGGCGTGGGCGAAATTGATGAGCTTGATCACGCCGTAGATGAGGGTATAGCCGAGCGCGATGAGGGCGTAAATGGAACCGAGCTGGAGGCCGTTGATGATCTGCTGGACAATATAACCGGTTTTCAAGGCTTAACCCGTTCTACAAACAGCTGCCTCCCGTCCTTAATCTTCAATATCACCGCCGACTTGATTGGATTTCTCTTTTCGTCAAACGTGATAGTGCCGGACACGCCCGCAACCGAACTTGTCCGTATCGCCTCTTTCAGCGCGTCAGGGTCCGTGCTTTGCGTCTTTTTAATTGCCGAAAGCAGGATAACAGCGGCATCGTAGCCAAGGGACGCGAGCGCGTCCGGTTCGGCCCCGAATTTCTGTTTGTATTTGCCTACGAAATTTCTTACCGCAACGCTTGTGTCGTTTTTGGAAAAATGGTTTGAGAATACGCAACCTTCCACGCTGGGCCCGCCGATCTCAACAAGTTTGGGCGAGTCCCAGCCGTCGCCGCCGCCGGTGGGAACCTCGAGCCCGATTTCCCTGGACTGCTTCATGATCATGGCGTCTGCCGCATAGTAGTTGGGGCAGTACAGGAAATCGGGCGCCGAGGCTTTGATATTGGTGAGCTGCGCTTTGAAATCAACCGTATTGGCTTCGTCGGTGAAAGCCTCTTTTGCGACAATAGTCCCGCCGTACTCCGCGAATTTATTGGAAAACACCTCGGCGAGGCCCTTGTTGTAGTCGTTGCCGTTGTCAAAGATAATGGCGGCCTTTTTCGCGCCGAGGGTATGCGCCGCGTATGCGGCCATCACTTTCCCCTGAAACGGGTCAATGAAGCACGCGCGAAAAATAAAGTCGCCGGCCTCGGTGACTTTCTCGTTTGTAGAGGCCGACGAGACCATGGGGACGCGCGATTCCTGGCAGATGGGCGCGATGGCGAGCGAGTTTTTGGACGCGACCGCGCCGATGATGGCGCACACCGCGTCGCGGCTGATGAGCTTCTGGCAGGCATTGGCTGCCTTTTCGGGCTGGCCCTCGTCGTCTTCGTACACGGCCCGCACGGGCAGCGCAATGCCTCCCACCACGATGCCGCCCCCCTGATTGACATCCGCAACGGCAAGCTCCATGCCCTGCCTGGAAGAAAGCCCGAACGTCGCTGTGCTGCCGGACAGCGGGAACAGCCCGCCAACGACAATTTCCTTTTTTCCTTTGGAACATCCTGCGATGGTTAGAAATATACAGGTGAGCAAGATTAGTTTTTTCAAGGCATTCCCCATTTCTTTTTTAAAAACTGCTCGCGGGTGCGCCCAGCTCAAGCTTGACTCTCGCCACAACCGGTTCCCGGCCGCACCCAGGAGAGGGGAGTGCCGAGGACCCCGCAGGCCCGCAGGGGCGAGGAGGCCGAGGCCGGGGGAGATACTTCTCCCCCGATATTTTATTATTTATTAACAATATCCCTTTTCCGTAAGCCATTTCAACGCATCGAGAGCGGCCATGCAGCCGCTGCCTGCGGCAGTGATGGCTTGGCGGTATCGGAAGTCCTGCACGTCGCCTGCGGCGAAAACGCCGTCCAGTGACGTCATGGCAGTGCCGGGATGGGTAAAAATATAACCGGCCTCGTTGAGCTTGAGCTGGCCTCCGAGAAACCCCGTATTGGGCTGGTGGCCTATTGCCTCGAATGCTCCGGCGACTTCAAGCATGCTTTCTTCGCCTGTTTTCGTGTCTTTAAGGCGGATTGCCCTGAGCAGTGAATCGCCCACGAATTCCATGACCGTTTTGTTCCACAACGGCTGTATCTTTTCGTGGTTTAAAATCCGCTGCTGCATGATGCTGCTTGCTCTCAAGGAATCCCTGCGGTGGATAAGGTGGATTTTTGAGCCGAATTTCGCAAGATAGAGCGCTTCCTCGACCGCGGTATCGCCGCCGCCGATCACGGCCAGGGGTTTATTGCGGAACACAGGAAGCCCGCCGTCGCATACGGCGCAGGCCGAAATTCCACGCTGAAAAAATTTCTTTTCAGACTCAAGGGGCAGACGCTTTGCCGTGGCACCTGTGGATATTATCAAGGCGCACGTTTCAAAGGTGTCGCCGCCTGAGGAAACCATGCGGAAGGGGTGTTTGTCGAGCTTTATGGATTCGATGTCTTCGGTGATCAGCCTTGTCCCGAACCGCAGCGCCTGCTCGCGTATTTCCGCCATGAGTTTCTGGCCGCCAACGCCGTCTTTGAAACCGGGGAAATTTTCTATCGCGGTGGTTATCATGAGCTGGCCGCCGGGAATTCCTCCGGACTGGAACCCCTCGAATAACAGGGGAGAAAGGTTCGCCCTTGCCGCGTAGATCGCGGCCGTAAGCCCGGACGGACCGGAACCAATGATGATGAGCTTTTCGGACATTAATTTCCTCCAAAACAGGGTGCTTCAATTTTTACCTCGTCGCGAATCGCGAATATGATAATATCGAATAATCGTGATTATCCCGCAATATAAAAAACCGGAAATGTGATGTGCGGCAATGAATCCTCTGTTAAATACTGGGCAGATGGCGTTAATTGCCTGTTTTCGAAGGTGTTGATGGGGAACCGGTCAGAAATATTAATCCTGGGGGCCCTTTTCAGCGACTATCATGCTATAATTCCGAAACTCCGTTCTTAATTCTTATAGTTATTAATAAGAGGCGTCTATTACTTTTTTCAAAACTTTGCATATTGACTTGCTCAACAAGAAAGTTGTATACTTCTAAATAAGGAACAGGCGAGGAACCTTTATCAAAGGAAAGAAGCCATGAAACATTTCAAGCGGATTGTGTCCCTGCTATTTGTTGTCGCGTCAATGTGCAGCGCGCACGGCGCCACCATTTTCTCCGACAATTTCTCCGATTCCAACACGTCAAAGTTGAACTGGATAATGCTCGGCCAGAACATGACCCTTTCCTATACGGGCGGCGCCTTTACGATCAAGAACAACGATGCAGCGTATACGGGGTTCCTTATCCATAATTTTTCAGGCACCAAGCCTTCCACGTTCACGTTTTCCGCGCAGGTCACCGAGGTCGCCCCGGCCACCCTGGGAGGCTCGGGAATCATGTACTGCGTCAACAGCACGTCGGGGATCACAGGCTACACCCTGCAAATCGGCAATTCGCAGACACTGTATGTTTACAAATTCCCATCCGCCGGCTCGGAAATTTTTAAAAAATCGACAAGCTCCATGGTGCCTACCACGAATGTCCTCAAGGTGAGCAAGAGCGGCAATCTCTTCAACACCTTCTGCAACGGCACCTATGTGCAGAAATTCAACGAAAACACCTACACCGGCGGCGACATCGCGCTCATCGTGCCTCCCAAATCCACATATAAATTCGACAACGTGGTGATGACCGACCAGTTCGAACCCGCCTTGATGCCTACATGCTTCGCCGACTCGTTTCCCACCACCGACCTCCCGGGATGGAACATCGGGCTCATACAGGGAACGGCCACCGTCGGGGCCGGCGCGCTTGTTCTTGACAATACGGACACGACGTTTTCGAGCATCGTCTACAACGATGCGGGCGATTATTCCCATTCATCCATGAAGGCCGTGGTCACCAGCACCGCCGGAACGGGGATGTACGGCGTCACCTTCGTTGCCAATGTAGAAACCTCGCCGAAAACCTTTGCTTTTGTGGTGAGCCCGGACAGGAGATACTCCATTGCCTATCCCGACAGTCCTTCGGTGAGCATGCGCAACCCGCAGAGCTACATTAAAGGCTCCCTTGGAAAAGACACCCTGGAAGTGGTCCGTTACGCCACACGATATGCGTTTATCATCAACGGCACCGATGTGGGCGAAACCATTTCCGTGCCGGCGGCCTACAGTATAGAGGGTGCGGGCCTATATGTGGGCAAGCAAACATCCGCAACGTATAATTATTTCATCGTGGGCGGAGACAGCACGGGCGCAAAATGCCTGCCCAGTCCGGTTTTAAGCAGGCGTTTTTCCTCTAATAAAACCATCACGCCCGTGTTTGGAAAAGGAAGCATTGTCTACGATATCATGGGCCGCAAAATTGGCGCCTATGACGCTCTCTCGTTTTCCAGGGCGAAACTCGCCAGGGGCCTGTACTTTGTGGTGCCCGCGGGCGCCGAGGCAAACAATGCTAGGCCGGTCCACATGCTGCAGATAAAGAACTAAACAATTCTTGGAATGGAAATAAAAAAAAGCTCCGGATTTATCTCCGGGGCTTCTTTATTTTGAAATTCCGTAAACAACAATAAATTATGTGTTTTTTCCTTGTTTAAATCCTGCAAATCCTTTTAATCCTGACCATCCTGATCAGGACTTTGCCATTGCCTTAAGACATTTCATGCAGATCTTTATACGTTTTGACGTCCCGTTTACTTTTGTCTTGATGGTGCGCAGATTGGGGAAGAAAATCCTTAAGTTGACATTGTGTGCATGTGAGATGGTAGAACCGGAAACCGGATGTTTACCGCACACTTCGCATGTTTTCGACATGGAGGCCTCCTAAAATTTATTAATTTTTTATTTTTAACAGGGGATAAATATAGATTATCCTTTCATGATTTTTCAAGAGAAATACAGCTAATGGATTATTTTGATGAAGAGCGGGAATTAGCAGGATGTAAATCAGCAGTCATTATTTATTTTTATTTAATATTTTTATGCTCGAAAATCTGAAACCATTTTACAATGCCGTGCTTAATCCCGTTGCGAGGCTTTTTGCAAGGATTAACCTTCATCCCAATGCGGTTACGGTCCTTGGCGTCGCCCTTTCCTTTACGGCCGGCTATTTCTGCGCAACAGGGAACTGGTATGCGGCCGCGCTGATCGTGTTCGCAGGTTCTTGCCTGGACGGGCTCGACGGGCTCGTGGCGCGGCAGACCGGAAAATCAACGGCCTTCGGTGCGGTGCTCGATTCCTGCTGCGACAGGGTGACCGAAGCCTCCTGGTTTTTCGGCATCCTTTATTTTTATCTGCACCGGCCCGCGTATGGCAACGCGGGAATTTACCTTGCTTTTCTTGCCATGGCCGGTTCTTTTATGGTAAGCTATGTTCGGGCGCGCTGTGAAGGCGCTAACATCGCCTGTAAAAAGGGCATTTTGCAGAGGCCCGAAAGGATTGTCGTGCTTGTCGCATGCCTGCTCGCAGGTCCTTTTGTGATGATGTGGGGACTTGGCCTTTTGTCCCTGCTTGCCTATGGCACGATGGTTCAACGTTTGATTATTGCCAGTCGCGAAAAAATTAATAAATAAAATCCCCCTTCTTTGCCCCCTCAGGGGGCTAGGGGCGATTTAAAGCCGAAACAAGGAGCCATTGACCAGCATGCTACTCCTGTCTCCCAAATTCTGGCACGAATACCGTGTGAACCCCCAGGAAGCGCTTGCATTGCTCCGGACCAACCGCCGCAGGATTTCGTATCAGGTATTGAAGTTTTTTGTTTTTATAAGAATCACTTTTTCAGAATATTTCATGAACCACTGCATCACGCGCGCAGGCGCGCTCGCCTTTGCCCTTCTGCTCACCCTTATCCCGCTGCTCGTGTGCGTGTCATTCATGCTGACAAGGGTCATGGAGGCGCCGCTGCCGCAGGTGGAGAAAATGGTGGCGTTTTTCCTTCCGTTCGCGCCGCAGACCATTCTTTCCCAGCTCAGCGTGTTTTTCGCGAACGCGCAGAAGGTGAAGGGCCTTGGCATCGGCGTGCTCATTATAGTCACCTTGAGCATGTTCGGCACCGTGGAAGAGGCGCTTAACACCATCTGGAAAGCGCCGCGCTCGCGCTCGTTTTTCGTGCGGCTCCGCACCTTCACCATGGTGATGGTGTACAGCCCCATCCTGTTCTTTGCGTCGTTCCAGGTGCGGCGCTCGGTCATGCTTGATGTCAAACCGGTGTACATTTACTCCCTCGACGTTCTTTCGTTCGTGCTCATCGTGCTGGCCTTTGCAGTATTCATCCGGGTAGTCCCCAACACGAAGGTCCATTTCCGCAACGCGCTTGCCGGTGGGATCATTTCGGGCGTCCTGTTCGAACTAGAGCGTTACTGGTTTTCCATGTATGTGAGTTTCAACTCCCAAACGCTCACCATTTACGGAGCATTCGGCATTTTTTTGTTTTTCCTCATATCGCTGTTTCTCGCCTCATGCTTTATCCTGTTCGGGGCGGAAGTGGCCTATGTGGCTCAGAATTTCAGGCCGCTTCTCCGCGCCAGAAAACGCTGGGAGCGGCGCATCAGCGATTACAAGACCTATTTCAGCTTGCGCATCATGATCGACACGGTGGCGGAATTTATAAGGAAGAAAAAGCCGCCGACGCTGGCACTGTTGATGAAAAAGTACGAAATGACCGAGAGCCAGGCGCAGGGGATCGTCAATTCCCTCGTGCGGGCCGGCTTTCTGCACGTTGTGGGCAATAGCGGCAAGGAGTCATATGTCCCCACCCAGGATTACGCCGGCATCCGGCTCAGGGAAATCCTGGACTCCATCGAGGACGAGAACCGAAGAATCCCCTCATCGCCCGACGATTTCGCAAAAAACTATGTGGCCGGGCTCGTCGCAGGCGTCAAGGAGCGCCGGGCCTCGCCGACCGACGAGCTCACCTTTGAAAAGCTCGTGGCCGACATCGAGGAGGGGGAGGCGCGGTGCCGGAGGATGGGACGAGGGATTTAAGGCGCAAGACACAAAAAACAGAAAGACCAGCAGCTGCTTTCGGAAATCCGCGATATGTTGCAAAGTAAAAAATGAAACGACCTGTTTTAACCGCCCTGTTGCCCGCAATGGTTGTTATCGCCCTGCACGGAAATGCGTTTTCGCAGCTTGTGGAAAAATATTCGCTGTTTTTCGCGGCCTGCACGATTGCCGGCGACACCTGCCCCTCCATGGCGCTGCGCTCGTTTACGCAGGCCGGCATGAAGAAATTACTTGTTGTCAATACCGCCGATTTGTCTACCCACATCATTTGCGCAGACTGCGCACGAACCGAAAAAGGCGCGCTAGCGGACATGCGCATTCGTTTTGCGGAGCGTCCCTATGTCCTTGCGCTTGACAGCGCGGAAAGAAGGTCGGGTTCGATCCAGGACGCGGGCATCACGCACGGGTATGTGCGCCGGAAGGGCATCGACCTCACCGCCGACCTCTGCCCGTCCAAGCAGCCGCTTGCCAGGGATTTTTTTACCGGACTCATCGAACAGTTCCTGCCAAGGGAAAAACCGGTGCCCATCGCCATTGCCGTCACCGGCAACTGGATGTACGGGCACCAGGACGATCTGCAATGGCTCATCGGGCTTGAAAAAAAAGGCGAACTGAATATCACGTGGATCAACCACTCCTACAACCACCGGTCTTACGACAGCGTCCCGGTGCAGCAGAATTTCCTCCTCAACAAGGCGACCAACCTCGATCTCGAAGTGCTCAAGACCGAGCGGAAAATGATCGAGTACGGCATCACGCCGTCGGTGTTTTTCCGTTTTCCCGGGCTGGTGTCGGACAGTCTCGTATTTGCAAAGATAACCGCCTACGGCCTGGTCCCGGTGGGCAGCGATGCGTGGCTGGCCAAAAACCAGAAGCCCCACGACGGGTCCATCGTGCTTGTCCACGCCAACGGCAACGAACCGTACGGCATCAAGCGGTTTTTTAGGCTCATCCGCGAGGAGCGCGACAGCATCAATGCGGGTAAGTGGATGCTGTATGATTTGCGGGAGAGCGTGGCAGAGAGCGAGAAGAAGTAAGGTCGGCGGTACACAATGAAGTGAACAACTGACTTTTCGGTTTTCAATCAAAAGGAGGTCAGGTCATATGAAAACAAATCCCCGCGGCCTCTATTTCGTTCAGACCGCAATTTTCGTTCTGGCCGCAGTTCTCGCTTCCCGCGCACAACCGGTTTCGGTTTCAGGCACCGTCACCAATCCCGACCTCTTGCCCATCAAGGGCGCCCTGGTGGCGCTTGATAAAGGCGGCCTATCGGCGACGACGGACGCCGCCGGCGCCTTTTCGATTACGGGGACTGCGGGCGTGCTGTCTTCACTGTCAAGGGCTGAAACACATTCAATAATCATAGAAAACGGACATTTGAAATTTTCACTTGCACGGGAAGAACAAGTCGCACTTGCGGTTTTCAACAGCAAGGGGGACGCAATAAAAACCGTTTTCAAACAGGTATATAAAGCCGGGAGCCATTCGATTGACATGGGGAAGCATGATGCCGCAGGATTGAAAATTGTCCGGATGGACATCGGCCCGTCATCGTACACCTTTAAAGTTATTGATGTCCGGGGAAGTACGTTCAAATCATTCATCAATAACAAAAATCAGAATACGGTTTTATCAAAATCATGCGCCAGCGTTGATTCCTTAAAGGTAACCGCCGCACGGTATAAAATGCTGGTGCACGGCATAGACACTTATACGCAATCAAACCTGAAGTTAGTGCTTGTTTCGTCAATCGACACCGGCATCGGCGCGAGCCTGCACGGCGCCCGGCCGTTCCCGGATGACAACCCGTGGAACACGCCGGTTGACAAGGACACGCTCGACCCCCTGTCCGATAAAATCATCGCGGGCATCGGCCTCGACGTGGCGCTGCACCCGGACTTCTGCGGCCAATATAATGGCGGCGTATGCGGCATTCCCTATGTGGTGGTCACCGCTAAAATGCCGAAAGTAAACGTGACTTTCACCTATGCGGACGAAAGCGATCCGGGCCCGTATCCGATTCCGGCAAACGCGCCCATCGAGGGCGGCGCCGCTTCAACAGGCGACAGACATATTCTCATCATTGACAGAGACAACTGGATCCTTTACGAGCTGTACTCCGCGTATCCGCCGCCTCCGGGCTGGACCGCGGGTTCCGGCGCGATCTTCAAGCTGGATTCGGACAGTTTGCGGCAATCGGGCTGGACATCCGCCGATGCAGCCGGCCTGCCAATATTCCCGGGACTGGTACGCTACGACGAAGTGGTGGAGCAGAAGCAGATCCTGCACGCGGTGCGGTTCACGGTTGTCAATTCGCGGCACGCATATATCCCGCCTGCCACGCATATGGCAAGCAGCAAGACCGCCGACACGCTCCCGCCCATGGGCATGCGCGTGCGGCTCAAAGCAAGCGTCAACATTTCGGGATACTCGGCCAACATGCAGGTGATCCTCAAGGCGCTCAAAACCTACGGCATGATCATGGCCGACAACGGCTCCAACTGGTATGTATCGGGCGCGCCCGACAGCCGTTTTGACGACAACGAGCTCAATACGCTCAAGCAGATACATGGGAGGGACTTTGAGGTGGTGAAAATGAGGGGCATAATAACACAATAAAAAAGTTGAAAGGTGAAGGTTGGAAGTTGAAAGATTAATGAATGCGAGGCAGATTAGCAATAGGGGTAGAATGGTGAATTTGTGAGAAATGGGGGAATATATCCTGCGCCAAGTTTTGACGAAATAAGCCGGTTAGGGATAGTTGATAGGCGGCAGTGAATACTAAATTAGGGACTGGCGCCCTTCAGGTTGAAAGCATTTATCATCAGGAAAAATGATTTTATTGATGAAATGGCCCTTTGATCAGGTTTCGAACAGGGAAATTATAGTCAAAAAGGTTGTAATCAGGTGGCGAAAAAGTATTTTTAAATCATCAGATAAATATCAGTCTTTTTCCTGAATTATTCGTTAAATTATAATCCATTAAGTTGCACTTTATTCACGGCGAAAGACAATTGGATTTAGTAAATTAATCGGTTAACCAAAATTTATCCGGGGGCAAGAAAGAAGGGGTATATGTCGTTGTATGGAAAAATTAGAGCAGCATGCATTTTTTGTTTCTTTGGCCTGTTCATTTGTTTTGCCGTACCCCAGAACCCTGGCGTTGCGGGAAAAATTGACGGCGTCAAAACGTGGAAACTGCCCAACACCGCAAACGGCCTTGCGCCCAACCAGAGCTGGCATGCCACGGGGTACGACAATACGGGCGAGATCTACGTCGTGGGCTGCGACCATGCGACGAACTCCGCACTGTACAGGCTGTATCAGAAGGACGACACGCTGCGGTACGTGGGAGACGCCAAGGCCGCGTCGCAGGCCGTAGGCAACTGGCGGACGAATGAGACCTGCCAGAAGTTCCACACGAGGCCCACATACTACAAAGGAAAAATCTACGTGGCCTCCACCGACCGGTCCTCCGAGGACAATGCGTACCTTTCGACCCGCGGATACCATCTTTACGCCTACGACATTGCCGCCAATACCTTCAACGATCTGAGCGTGAAGGAACCAGACAGCGTCGGCTGGCCACATTTACAGATAATAACCCTTGCCGTCGATCCCGTACGGAACTATGTCTACGGTTGCGCGATCCCCACCATGGAAATAACGCGGTACGACGTGGCAGCCAGTCTCACCACCAACCTCGGAAGGCCGAAGCAGTTTACCCAATATATCTATTCCAACCGCTTCATGTTTTGCGACTGGACAACGGGCAAACTGTTCATAAGCGCGGGAAACTCAAATCCGCAATGGTATAACAACGAACCGGCCGCTGTTTACAACCACATGTACTTCTGGGATCCGTCAACCTCATCCTTCGGAACCGACTCGGCTGCCATGCCGCTGCGGGGTGCCAACTGTCTTGAGGCCGGGCAGTGGAACCGCGACCATTCGAAATGCTACACCTGCGACGACAAGAGTCACGTGTACTGCTACACGAGCCAGGGCCAGACCTGGAAGTACATCGACAGCGTCAGATGCCCGTGGTCAAAAACCTGGATCATCGACCTTGCCGCGGACGAAAGGATCGCATACATCGGCAACAGCGATTACAATGTCACGAAAACATTCTACATGTTCGACCTTGCCTCGGGCCAGACGAGCACCCTGTGCACCGTGGGCGACCTCGATGACCAGGCAAACAGCCAGGCCTTCATCACGGGGTACGATGTGTGGGACCATGACGGCAACATCTACTTTGCAAGCTGCTCGCAGACGCAGGGAACATGGCTCACACGCTTTAATCCGGTGAGGGCAAAGGTGGCCAAGAACCTGCTTCCGGAACTGGTACTGGTGAGCGCAGGGGCTTCCGGTTCCGCCGGCGTACAGTTTACGCGCAGCGGCGCAACCACCAAGGACCTCGTGGTGTTGTACGATGCCACCGGAGTCATCGCGAATGGTGATACCATGGCAATTGTGCACGGCTCAATCACCATTGCCGCCGGGTCGTCCTCCATTGGTTTGGCCGGATCGTCGCCCCAATTCACTGCACCTGCCGCCAGCGTGACGTTCACGGTGATCGCCGACGGTGATTTCTACCTGCCCGGTGCCACGCGGAGCGTTACCATCACCCCGAGCGCGGTACGGCAGCAGCCGCCTGCTCTTTCGGTTTCCGCATTGGGTCTGCACGCCGAAAGCATGCATGGCGGCGCGGTGAAGTTCCACGTCGGCCTGCCGGCGGCCTGCCGCGCGTCCCTTGCCGTGTACAATGCGAAGGGAGAGCGCGTCGCCGTTGTGCTCGATTCATATCTGGCCGCGGGGACGCACGATTTCTCATGGAGCAAGCCCACCCGCGAAGGCGTTTACATAGCGAAACTTTCGGCCGGTCCGCACGGCGCGCGCTGTGAACTCTTCCAATGAGCCCGCACCCCGGTACTGCACGACGCATGGGCGCGGCCGCGGCCGGCGGTCGCGCCCTGCTGCTGACCTGCGTCCTCTGCGCCTTCTCCTACGCCGACCCGCCAGCCCTTCCGGCGGGCCAATGGGCGCTCGACTGGGCGGACGAATTCGACGGTACTGCCATTGACACATCGAAATGGACCTTCCAGACCGGCGTGCTGGGATGGGGCAACAGCGAGCTCCAGTACAACAGCGACACGACGAACGTGACCGTTGCCGGCGGGACCGCGCAGATCATTGCCAAACACGAATACCGCGAAAACATGCACTATACCTCTGCGCGGTTGGCCTCCAGGGGCCGTCGCGAAGCGGTCTATGGGTTTGTGGAGGCGTCGATAAAAGTGCCGGACGGGGACGGAATCATGCCCCTGTTCTGGACCCTGGACGCAAGCGGCGATTATCTGCATTGGCCGGCGGACGGCTCGATCGTAATTCATGAGAAAAGCGGCGACACCGCGAAAGGGGAAATCTGTTCAGCCTCCAGCGGCGGCACCGTCACCTGCGGATCATTTCCGCATGTTTCGACCCAGAACCTCTCAAGTGCCTTCCATCGTTACGGCATGTACTGGGATTCTCTAGAAGTAAAGTGGTACTTCGACGACTCGCTGTATGGAAGGGCCTCAGTAGCCGGGCTTGCCCAGTTCAATCGTCCGCATTACCTTATCTTGAATCTGGCGGTCGGCGGCCCCCAAAGGGCCGCCATTGACACGTCGGCGTTCCCGAAAACAATGTACGTGGATTATGTCAGGTGGTGGATGCCGGCAAATACGGGAGTAAGATACGGGCGGTCCGCCGGCGGCGTGACAAGCGGGGAAATGGGTGCTGGAAAAATCGCGGAAGTGTACGATATCAACGGCAAGCTCCTATGGGCGAACAGGAGCGGCCGGGCCGCGTACCGACGCGCAACGGCAGGATTGACCATTGTCAAGATTGTGAACGGGGAAGCGGTTACATGGGAGAGGGTAGTTTCGACGAAATAAAACGTTGTTGCTTTGTCGATGAGAAGAATACTGTCTTTTGATTCTCATTCTTTTCTTTTCACCTCACCGCCGGCACTGAGGCCGGCCTGCCCTCCGCAGTAGCTACAGCTACGGCGGCCAAAGAAGATAAGCCGCTCGCGTTGTCCGAGTCCGGCATTGTTTGCGCTTAAGGAAAATCGGGACATAAAAAGCCCGGGAAAAACAAAGCCTATTCCTCCATAATTCTTTGATAATCAAATATCTACATTCTTTGAAAATTGCGCTTTTTATTACCAAAAGTAAGAAATAAATACAAGGAACATCTGCTAAAGTTTATTAATTTATTATTGTTTCTTTGCTATAAATTTTATTTGTTTAAAATCTGTTGAAAGGTTTTTTTTAACCTTCAACACGACGAAGCGGGTATCCTCCTAGACCCCCCTCCTGGAGATACCCGCTTTTATTATTTAGTATCCGGTTTTTTAACCTGGTGGGGGAGGCGCGCTCTCCGCCCTTTCCGTTGGGCGGGCGCAATCCCTGGCCCCCGGCTACCGGCGCTTCACGCCGGCGATCCGGAGGCACACCCCCTCCTGGGTGTCCCCGATGTTCCATCCGCTGCAAGATTCATCCTTTATTGACAAGGGGCACCCACGGAGAGTAGTTGAAAGTTGACGGTTGGCAGTTGAATATTTTTTTTGTTTTCGCGTTAGGCAGGACTGGAGGTCGCGCTGGAGCGCGATGCCGCCCGGACCCGCCGCGTAGCGGCATAGGGCCGTGGCGGCCCGAGGCCGATAGGCCGAGACCGGAAGGAGGGCCGACCCGAGCAAAGCGAGGAAAACGCCCAATTCTTAACATTAAATTATAGTATTTTAATTATCCAACTTTTAAAATGGAAAATCAAAACCGGAGGTGGGCGTGAATATCATAGAAATAAAAGGACTGAAAAAAGACTACGCGCTGGGAAAAACAACGGTGCATGCGCTGAGGGGAATCGATCTTGCTATAGAGAAAGGCGACTTCCTCAGCATCGTGGGGCCCTCGGGCAGCGGGAAAACCACACTGCTCAACGTCATCGGGTGCATCGATTTTGCAACCGAGGGCAGCGTCAGCGTCGGCGACAGGGAAATCACCGCGCTCAACGACCGCCAGATCACCGACATCCGGCTGCACAAAATCGGGTTTATTTTCCAGACGTTCAACCTTATTCCCGTGCTCAACGCGCTCGAGAACGTCGAATTCCCGCTTCTGCTCATGAAGAATAAATCCAAAACGGATGTCAAGAAGAAAGCGGAGCAGTTGCTCGAAGAAGTGGGCCTTAAAGAGTATATAAAACATAAACCTGCCGAACTTTCGGGCGGCCAGCGCCAGCGCGTTGCAATCGCACGCGCGCTCGTGACCAGCCCCGACATCGTGCTCGCCGACGAACCCACCGCCAACCTCGATTCGGTGACCGGCGCCTCGGTGCTCGATGCCATGCGTGACATGAACCGGCGCGAACATACCACATTTATTTTCTCCACGCACGACGCGAACGTGCTCAAGTACGCGAGCCACGTCATCAAGATCAAAGACGGCCTCATCAACAAGGAATAATCAATGAATCTTATTATGAAAATCGCCTGGCGCAACATCATGCGCCACAGGGGAAAAAGCCTGATCATCGGCTCGATCCTGTTTTTCGGCGCGCTCGTCATGACCATGGGCAACGGCGTTATTTCCGGCATGGACGCGGGGCTCCGGGAAACGATCGTGAACAGTTTTACGGGCGATATCGTGCTCATTTCGGACAAACAGGAAAGCGACAACGTGTTCCTCGAATTCATGGGCAAGGCCATCGCCCCGATCTATAACTATGTGGACATTAAAAAAGTGCTCGGCGAACAGCCGTTTGTCGAGCGCGCGCTGCCCGCGGGCAAAAATCTCGCGATGATTCTCAACGACCAGGAGAACGGGATGCCGGGCAACGCCTTTCTCATCGGCGTTGACTTTGAAAAATACCGGGCCATGTTTCCCGGCAATATCAAGGTGATTGAGGGCCGGCTTCTTAACAATGGCGAAACCGGCGCTCTCGTGCCCCTCTGGGCGTGCAAGGAGTTCGCGGCCTATACCAACATCTGGTTCATGCCCGAAGGCGCGTCCCTGGATTCGGCCCGTTTGCCCAAAGAGGTACGGCCCGACTACAGGAGCCTTGTTCCCAAAACAAATGCAGTGCTCATGGGGTTCAACGAGGACAATTCCACCACCGACATCCGGCTGGGCATCAAGGGCATCATCCAGTACAAGGCGCTCAATTCGCTGTGGGGAAGGTTTGTCATCGTTGATATCGAATCGTACCGCCGCTGTCTCGGCTATTTTGCCGCGGCTGACAAGGTGGAAATGTCGGCGGCCGAGCAAAAGCTGTTTTCGATGGACGGCGGCACCATGGACGCGCTGTTCACCGCGGACGCCGTTATGGTTGAAAATGCCAGGGCGCCGGCCGCGAAAGCAAAGCCCGTTGAACAGGGCGTATTGACAAACGCAAAGAAGGTGGACCTCGACGCCGGCGCATACAATCTTGTGTTCGTGCTGCTGAAAAAAGGGGAGGACCAGTCAAAGGCGATCACGAAGCTCAACGCTGTGTTCAAGGAGAAAAAGCTCGGCGTGCGCGCCGTTTCATGGAAAAAGGCGCTCGGGCCTGTCGGCAGCATGGCCGGGCTTATCTGGTGGGCATTGGTCGGTTTCGTCATATTACTGTTTTTTGTCGCCATCATCATTATCGTAAATACCTTAAGCATGGCCGCACTCGAGCGGACGACTGAAATTGGTATGATGCGGGCGGTGGGCGCAAAAAAGGGGTTTATTTCCTATATGTTTCTTGCCGAGACAGCCATGCTGTCGTTCGTGTTCGGTGGCGCGGGTATCGTTACTGGTATTGCTGGAGTCAACATCCTCGCGATGTTCCATTTCACCTCAACCAACGACATGGTTCAACTTCTGTTCGGCGGCGATACGTTTCAACCTCAGCTTTCGCTCCTGTATCTGTTTATAACAGTGGCTCTGCTTGCCCTCGTTACGGTTATCGCGGTCTTGTATCCGTTGTATGTGGCCCGGAGCATCACACCGCTTGACGCTGTGCAGAGGGACTAATACTTCACCGCAGAGACGCAAAGGACGCAAAGAAGAATGAGATATAATATGGAAACAAACAAAGGTCAACAAGGGTTGGATGTAAAATGCAGGCGAGTGGAGTGTATTTTATTTTTAGCGAGATAATTGTATCGTTGTCATGCCCGTGGAAACGGGCATCCAGTAATGATTGAGGACTGGATTCCCGCTTTTGCGGGAATGACATTTTTTTAGGGCTTTCAATCAACTGTTTTTATAAATATTGTCTTTTGCGTCTTTGCGGTGATAATTTTTTGGAGTATTCTTATGAATGTCATAGCCCAAATCGCCCTTCGCAACCTGGTGCGCCAGAAACGGCGAAATATTTTGCTCGGTACCGCCATCGCATTCGGCATGATGATCCTCGTGCTGGCCAACGCATTTTCCCACGGCCTGTCCGATGTGATCTTCAACAAGATCGTCAAATACACATCGGGCCATGTCAGCGTGAGTTTTTCCCAGAACGGCAACCTGTATCGCATGATGTTTGCGGACGGCGACCGCATGATGGCAATCGCGAAAAAAACGATCCCCGACATCGCGAGCATTCAGGAAGCCCTCGGCATCATGGCGCGCGCCATCGGCAACAACGCGAACGACAATGTCATCATGGTGGGCATGGACCCCAAGTCCGGTACTAAAGAGGATGAAAAAGAGGCGGCGGCGAACTTCAAGATGCTCCAGGGCTCGTTTCTCGACGTGATGCGCACGGACGTTGAAAACCCGGTGGTGCTCGCGGAATCGAAGGCCAAGGCGCTCAACGTGAAGTTCAACGACATCCTGCGCGTGCGGTACCAGGACATCCACGGCCAGAACCAGGCCGCGCGGCTCACCGTGGTCGGGATTTTCAAGCCCGCCAACGTCTTCATGGCCGCGCCGATTTTCCTGTATATCAAGACCCTCAAGAAGCTCGCCAACTACGGTCCGCACGACATCGGCCAGCTGTACATCATGCTCAAAACGGACCCGAAGAAAAATGCGAAGAAGGACGCGGACGCATTGCATGCCGCGCTGGAACCGCCGCTGGCGGCGGCCTCAGGTACATTGCGGTTTGCGAATAAAAGCGTTTCCGCGATCGCGCTGGGTTTTAAAAACGATTCCCTGCTGCGGGTGCTTCTTTCCGATTCCATAAAAACAACGGCAACGACAGCCGGCAAGCCCGCGTTTTTCAGCAGCGGCGTCACGCTCGCCGCAGGCGCTGCCGCCGCAATGGGTGTGAAACCGGGCGACACCTGCGTTTTTTCGTTCCGCCCCAAATACGAGGAACAGGACTGGACGGAAAAGCTCGCGGTGACCTGCGTGCTTGCGCCGTCGAACCTGGTGCCGGACAACGCGGTGCTCGTCAATGAGGCTAGATTTTATAAATTTTTCTACGACCACTGGCCCCTGCCGGCAGGTTCCGCTGCCGCGGCTTTGCTGCCGAAAAAAACGAACCCCCTGTACCCTGCACTCGCGCCCGAATGGATACTTCTCAAGCGCACCAAGACCACCATGGAGGCGCAGAAGCAGTCCAAGGACATCGCCAAACTGCGCTCGCACGCGTTCACCGTCAACGTGCAGTCGATGTACGAGAGCGCGAGCATGGTGGTGAACCTCGAAGTGGCGCTCAATTTTATAACGCTCGGCGCGGTCATGGTCCTGTTCTTCATCATTCTCATCGGCGTGGTGAACACCCTGCGTATGACCATACGCGAACGCACCCGCGAAATCGGGACCGTGCGCGCGATCGGCATGCAGAAAAACGACGTGCGGAACACGTTTCTGCTCGAGACGTTTTTTTTGGCACTGTTTTCCGTTATTGCGGGAACAATGGCCGCTTTTGCGGCAATGGCCGGGTTGTCGCTTATCAAGATCAATCCGCAGGACAACCCCATCGGCATGCTGCTCGTAAGCGGGCACCTCCATTTCGCGCCGACCGTGGTCGGGACAATAGCCTATACCGTGCTGATCCTTCTGATCGCCGTTGCCACCGCGTTTTTCCCTGCGCGGCGCGCGGCGGAGATGTCGGCGGCCTCGGCACTGAGGCACTATGAGTAACAGAATATCACCCTGTAGTACCATTGGAGGAAGCTCAATGAAAAAACCAATTATTGGGATCTATAAAAACTCAAAAACGCGGTTTGTCATTGCGAACGAAGTGAAGCACCACGACTACGACAGCATACAACCCTACAGGAGTAGCCGCGTGAGCGAATCTCGCGTTTTTAAAAGGAATCACGGAAGATTGCCGCGTCGCTTCGCTCTTCGCAATGACGTCATAGCAATTATTATAGGTCCCTTTATGGCACTCCTGTCCCTTGCCCTGCCCCTCTGCGCCCAGCCCACGGTGCAGGAGCTGCTGGTGAAAATCGAGGCGACGCACAAGCTCACCACCGACATCAAGGCCAACGTCACCCTCACGCAGCAGAAGTCGAACCAGGGCATCAAGCAGTTCGACGTGCTGTATTACCGCCGCGATGCGGACGATTCATATCTTATCGTGATGACCGGCCCGGAGTCGGAAAAGGGCAACGGCTACCTCCGCATGGCCGACAACTTCTGGATGTACCGCAAAAACACGCGCACGTTCCAGCATATCAACCGCGACGAAAGCATCGCCGGCTCCAACGCCAAAGGCGAGGACTTCGAGCGAAGGCCCGTGACCGAATTATATGAGGGCGTCAAGGACTCGCTTGGAAAGGAGAGCGTGAAAGAGGAAAAGCTCGGGCAGATCCCCGTGTACAAATTCGAAGTAAAGGCAAAAGTAAGCGACGTGGACTATCCGAGAAAGAAACTGTGGGTCCGTTCCGACAATTCACTATTGCTCAAGGAGGAGGACTGCTCGTCGTCGGGCACGCTCATGCAGACGTCGTATTTCCTCAAGTATACCACGGTAAGCGGCAAATTTGTCCCTGTGGAGCAGATGTTCGTGGACGAATTTGAAAAGGGGAACAAGACCCAGGTGAAAATCACCGGCATCGTCATGGACAAACTGGACGACAGAATATTTACAAAGGCATATCTGGAGAATTTGAGCAAATAACAATATAGTGCGTGGGCGTTCCCCTGTGCGTGGACTCACCGGAAGTGCGTCCCCGCACAGGGTCGGCCCTCCTTCCGGTCTCGGCTGCTGGCCTCGGGCTGCCACGGCCCGATGGCGGAATACCGCCGGGGGGTCCGGGCAGCACCGCGCTTTTGCGTGGCCTCCAGTCCTGCCTAACGCATAAATCAAGTACGGTGCAGTTTGTTTTTAACATCGGGAAAGGGACCGCACATGAGAAATGCTCAAAAATCGATTTATTTCCTGACACTTCTTTTCTCCGGCGCAACTCTTTTTGCCGCCGACCCCGGCATCGACGAAAACGCCATGTTTTCCGATACTGCAAGCGTGGTGGCGGCATCTACGCTCGCCGACACGCAGAAAATAAAAGACCCTTCGGAAAAAAAAGGGACAAGCATCGGCGGCGACATCATCGCCGCTTCGCTTGCCTCGGCAAACCGCGACTTTCTCACGCATGGCCGTCTTGACAATACCTCGCTCATGAACATGCTTGTCGGGTCGGTGGAGCTCGATTTGCGCCTTCCGAACGAGACCAAGGTGTACGGCAACCTCGAAGTCGATTATATGCCGGCGATTGATTCACTCAACCGGTATTCGCTTTCCCTGCGCGAGCTTTTCCTCGACGTCAACGCGAACCGGCGCGCGTATTTTAGAATCGGAAAGCAGGTGCTCCAGTGGGGAAGGTGCTATTTCTGGAACCCCACCGACCTGGTGAACGTCGAGCGCAAGACCTTCATCGAGAAAATAGGGTCCCGCGAGGGAGTGCTGGGCGCAAAGGCGCATGTCCCGTTCGGCACCGTGGCCAACATCTACGGATTTCTTGACCTGCACAGCGCCACGCGCGCCGACAGCCTTGCCCTGAGCGTCAAAGGGGAATACCTTGTCGGTGCGACGGAAATGGCGCTCTCCGCATGGGGAAAGCGCGGCAAACCGGTGGTTATCGGCTATGATATTTCAACGCGCCTTCTTGGGCTCGACATTTTCGGCGAGATGAGCGTGTGTAACGGCGACGTGAAACCCCGCATTGCCATGCGCGACTCTCTGTTATGGACCGACACGGTTAAAAACGGCGTGACGCCGCGCATCAGCCTCGGCATAAGCAGGTCGTTTGATTTTATGGGGTTTCACGACGCGCTTCTCGTGGAAGCGGAAGGGTTTTACAATGGGGGGGGATATAACGAAAATATATTCGCCGATACCACCCGGTATGCCGTTGGCGGATACATGATGCAAATGGGTCCAAACGGATTCGCGCCGCCGCCGCGTCTTACCAAATCGGAATACCTGCTGGGAAGCGGGCTGTACGACGCGAATTACCATTCGCCCCTGTACGCGGCGCTGTTCGTGGGCATCAGCAGGTTTCTCATCAGCGATCTCACGTTCAATATCAACGGCATCATGAACATTTCCCAGGTCTGCGGCATCGTTACCGGCTCGATCGGCTACACCACGCTCAGCAATCTCACCATCGGCGCCATGATTATCGGGTATGTGGGGAAGGAAAGAACCGAATATACGTTTTCCGGCCAGTCAATGGCCCTGCGGATTACGGCAGATGTGAGGTTTTGAAAAAAGAAAAGAGTCTCTCGCAAAGATCGCAAAGAAGAATAATCACCAAGAAACACAGAGGACGCGGAGAAGAATAAAAAGGATTTTTAATGGTTTTTCAATCCGCAATCTACAATTAGGAGGCCTTGGCCTTGGACGTCACGTTTACAAAGTAAATGAGGTTTTCGAGCTCCACCGCAAGATTGACATTATTGATGATGCAGTCGTGCGACCCCTTGAGTTCGATGGGCGCAAAATTAAGAACACCCTTGATCCCTGCCCCGGTAAGCTGGTCGAGCGTCGGCTGCGCCGCGACGTCGGGAACGCAGAGAATGGCGATTTTCAGGTTGTTTTTCTGGATGTATTTTGTCAATTCGTCGATCGGCATTATGGGGACCGGGCTTTTCACTTTTATTTTCGCCGGATCGATATCAAAGGCCGCAACGATTTTTATTCCTTCTTTTTCGAAATTGTTGTATCTGATGAGGGCAGAACCAAGCTGGCCCGCGCCCACGAGTATGACCTTCTGGATTTCGTTCTTTCCGAGAATGCTGTTGAGCTTTACAATAAGCGCGTCAATCTGATATCCGCCGCGTTTGTTCCCCGAGATGCCAAACAGGGAGAAGTCTTTTCGGACCTGGGCTGAAGTTCCTCCCACCGCGTCCGCCAGGTATTCGGAAAATATTTTGATGAATCCGAGGTCCTTGAACCGGACAAGCGCGTTTTTATAGCGTGAAAGACGGATGATGCAGTTTTTATTGCTAATCATATTGTTCTCCTTCTCACAATATTTTAAAACAATCCTTTCAGAAGATAATATAGTAAGAAAGGCGTTTCCTGTCAACTTAAACGTGTGTTATTTCACATAAACTTACCTCGTTAATAAGGTGTAACATCAGGACAAAATGGTCATTAAGGCAGGAATCAGCATGAAAAACTGTTTTTGATACTGTCGGGGCCTGATCCAAACTGGTAATTAAAGTACATAAAATCACAATAAACATTGACATTAGTGCGAATTACTGGTATATTTATAGGAAGTCAGGACAACAACAAGGTTCTTTACACGTGAAATAAATCACATTTAATATCAGGCAATTAGTACCGAATAATTTTATACTGACTGGAATTCCTGAGGGTAAGGAGAGATCTTCTCTGAGACCAAGGGGCAATAAATGAAAAATAAGATAAATCATTCAGTCCCGATTTTGGCAGCTTCAAGAAGCTCCGGAACCGGGATTTTTTTTTGTAAAATCCTAAAGGAGGAACCATGGACAAGCGTGTAGGGTTTGTGGGGATCATCATTCACGACAGGAAAAAATGGGCCGAAGAGGTGAACAGGGTGCTTTCCGAATTCGGCGAAATAATTGTCGTGCGCACCGGCGTACCTCATGTGCGTGACCAGTATTCCGTTATCATGCTGGTTGTTGATGCGACAACCGACCAGGTGGGCGCTCTCACGGGAAAACTGGGGACGCTTGCCGGGGTTTCCGTCAAATCCATGCTGAGCAAACAGAACGGGACAGTATAGCCATGGACTTCCGCAGAGAGCACGACCTGCTTGGCGAACGTGATGTCCCGGCAACGGCATATGGCGGAATCCATACCATGCGCGCCAAGGAAAATTTCACGTTGAGCAGGCTCACGATAGAGCCGGGCCTTGTTAAAGCAATTGCAATGGTCAAGAAAGCCTGCTGTGAAACCAACAGGGAACTCGGGTTTCTCGATACGGAAAAAGCAAACGCAATTGCCGGAGCATGTTCGGAGATCATGTCCGGTAAACTGGGCGATCAGTTTTCCCTTGATGCGTTGCAGGGCGGGGCCGGAACGTCCACCAATATGAACGTCAACGAAGTGGTGGCCAACCGGGCCCTCGAACTTCTGGGGAAAAACAAAGGCGACTACAGGGAAATCCATCCGCTTGACCATGTCAACCTGCACCAGTCGACCAACGATGTGTACCCCACGGCGCTTAAAATTGCCGCCATATTCGCAGTGCGGAAAATCAGCGTTGCCGCGGCGCTTCTGCAGGGCGCCCTGCAGAAAAAAGAACAGGAATTCGCAGGCATCGTATGCATCGGCCGCACCGAAATGCAGGACGCAATTCCAATGACCCTCGGCGCCCAGTTTGCGTCGTTTGCCGACGCAACGGGACGCGACCGGTGGCGCACGTTCAAATGCGAAGAGCGGCTCCGGGTGGTGAATATCGGGGGCACCGCCATCGGAACAGGCCTGACGGCACCCCGGCGGTACATCTTTATGGTCATTGAAAAACTCCGGGAAATAACCGGTCTCGGCCTTACACGTGCTGAAAACGTGCTTGACCAGACCGCGAACGCCGATTCGTATGTCGAAGTCGCGGGTATGATCGCCGCGCACGCGGTGGACATCCAGAAGATAAGCAATGATCTGCGTCTTTTGCACGACAGGGGAGAAATAACGCTGCCGGCAGCGCAGGCTGGATCGTCGATAATGCCGGGAAAAATCAACCCCGTGGTCTGTGAAGCGGCAATAAGCGCCGCCATCAAGGTCAAAAGCAATTGCGCGGTGGTGACGGAGACCGCCTCTTTGGGGACATTGCAGATAAACGAGTTTCTGCCGCTTCTTGGCCATTCGCTGCTCGAAGCTGCCGGTATTCTTGCTGCATGCGATGAAATGCTTGCCCGGCATATTGACGGGATAATGGCAAATGCGGAAACGTGCAGGAATCATGTCGACGGCAGCATTTCCATTATCACGGCGTTTCTCCCGCTTATAGGCTATGAAAAGGCGCAGGAACTGGTAAAGGAATATTCCTTGAAGCACGACGGAACGTTCAGCGCCTTTCTGGAACTGAACCTGGGAAAAGAGGCCGTTGACAGGACGCTATCACCCCAAAACCTCATGTCGCTGGGATATCAGGACCGGGCACAATAGGAACTTATGATGGAAACCGCGCCCAAATCGACTCGTTTGCAGATAGGATTATTCGGCCGCGCCAACGTCGGCAAGTCGAGTTTTCTCAATTATGTGGCTGACCAGGACATCGCAATAACATCGGCCCTGCCCGGCACCACCACCGACGTGGTTGAAAAATCCATGGAGCTTCTGCCCGCGGGCCCGGTGGTGTTTCTCGATTCCGCGGGTATTGATGATGTGTCGGAGCTTTCCACGGCAAGGCTGAAAAAAACCACCCAGGCATTTGACAGAGCAGATGTATTTGTGATTGTTGTTGAGCCCGAGGCGTGGACAAGGTTTGAAGATTCTCTTTGCGAAGAGGCGAAAAAAAGAAATGCCGAATGCCTGATTGTTGTCACGAAAACCGATCTGCAGGCGCCGTCGGACAAGTTTCTTGCACTGTGCCGGGAAAAAACCGGCACCGTCATGACCTGCAGCTGCGTTGATTTTGTCGGGCGAAACAGTTGTGTCGAAGCGTTTGCCGAAAATATTGCGGCCCTCGCAAAAAAAAGCGGCCGGGAAATGCCGCTCGTGGGCGACCTTGTGCCCGAGGGCGGCCTCGCCGTGCTGGTGGTACCCATAGATTTGGGCGCGCCCAAGGGCAGGCTCATCCTGCCGCAGGTGCAGACCATTCGTGACGCGCTCGACAACGATGCCGCGGTGCTCGTGGTAAAGGAGCGCGAGTATGCGCACGCATTGTCGATGTTGGCGCGCGCTCCCGATATTGTCATCTGCGACTCCCAGGTCGTTTTGAAAATGGTCGCGGACACGCCTCGTTCCGTTCCCTGCACCACGTTTTCGATACTGTTTTCACGCAGCAAGGGCGACCTGAACCTTCAGGCCGCAGGTTGTGGCGTCATTGACCTGCTAAAGGCCGGTGACCGGGTGCTCATCGCTGAAGCATGCAGTCATCATGCGCTCGAAGACGACATCGGGCGCATTAAAATCCCGCGGTGGCTGCGGCAGTATACCGGGCTTGACCTTGGCATCGATATTGTAAGCGGCCGCGATTATCCGGCCAATCTTAAGGAATATAAACTCGTGGTCCATTGCGGATCGTGCATGCTCACACGCAGGGAAACGCTTTTGCGGATTCGCGCCGCGGCAGACGCGGGCGTTGCCATCACCAATTACGGATTATGCATTTCGTTTTTACAAGGGGTCATCGAGCGTGTTCTGGAACCGTTCCCATCGGCGCTCGATGCTTTCCGGAGTAAACGTGTTAACAAAGGAAAAGCACTATGATTGCGGCGGAAACAACAAGCTGGATTCAGAAACGGATTCCCGCGGAACAGAGGACGAAATATATGGGCAATGCCGCGGATTTCATCGACGACCGCGCCATAAAACAGGCGTTGTTGAGCAACGCATCGCCCGACCCGGGCCGTGTCCGCGACATCATCGCGAAATCGATTGCCATCCAAACGCTGACACCGGATGAAACGGCCGAGCTCCTCAATGTCAAAGATGCGGCGCTTGTGCGTGAAATGGAGGATGCCGCGTTATATATAAAAAAGAAAGTGTACGACAACCGCATCGTCACGTTCGCGCCGTTGTACATGAGCACGAAATGCGTCAATAATTGCAGCTATTGCGGTTTGCGGCGCGACAACACCGTTATGAAACGCGGCGTTCTCACGCAGGATGAAGTGCGCATGGAGACCGCAGTGCTTGCGGGAAAAATAGGGCACAAGCGGATCATCGCGGTATACGGCGAGCACCCGGATTCCGGCATCGAGTACATCGCGGAGACGATGAAAACAATTTACGGCGTGCGAATGAAAACGGAGCACGGTTTCGGGTCCATCCGCCGTGTCAATGTCAATGCCGCGCCCATGACCGTGGAAGAGCTGCGGGTGCTGCATGAAGCGGGCCTCGGCACCTATCAGGTGTTCCAGGAGACGTATCATCACGGCACCTACCGAAAGGTCCATCCGGCAAACACGGTGAAAGGCGATTACCAGTGGCGTTTGTACAGCATGCACCGGGCAATGGAGGCGGGTATCGACGATGTGGGAATAGGAGCGTTGTTTGGCCTGTACGACTGGAAATTTGAGGTGATGGGATTGCTGTGCCACGCGATCGAGCTTGAACAAAAGTTCGGCATTGGGCCGCATACCATTTCGTTTCCGCGGCTGGAGCCGGCTGAAAGCACGCCGCTTGCGTCCAATTCGCCGTACATGGTGGGAGATGCGGACCTCCGCAGGGCGGTTGTTGTTCTGCGGCTTGCGGTGCCGTATACGGGGATGATACTTACCGCGCGGGAAAACGCCGCGATGAGAAACAGCCTTGTTTCGCTGGGTATCACCCAGACCGACGCATCCTCGAAAATCGGCCTTGGCGCGTACAGCGACCCGAGGCCCGAACAGCGGCCCGACCGCCAGCAGTTCATCCTCGGAGACACGCGGTCTCTCGACGAACTCATAGGTTATCTCGCCGAAAATGGATCCATTACTTCATTCTGCACGGCAGGATACCGATGCGGCCGCACCGGCAAATGCATCATGGATCTTCTCAGGACCGGCGCCGAGGGGAAATTCTGCAAACTCAACGCCGTGATCACCTACCGGGAATGGCTTGACGATTTCGCAAGCGACGCAACAAAGGCCGCTGGGGAAAAAGTCATTCAAAATGAAATAGAGGAAATACGGGTGAAAAACCCGAAAGTGTTTGAGATGTTCATGAAGAATTATGAAAAGACAAGGGCGGGGGAGAGAGATTTGTATTTTTAGAATTTCAGTTTATATTTGCAAATCTGGGCGCCCCGCCGCTCTTGCGGCGGCGGCCCTCCCTCCGGTCTCGGCCACGGGCCTCGGGCTGCCACGGCCCTAGGCCGCTATGCGGCGGGTCCGGGCAGCATCGTGCTCCAGCGCGACCTCCGGTCCTGCCTGGCGCGAAAACCACTAAACAGGAATTCTGGTGTTTCTCTTTGTCAAATACTATTAAATAACTCGCGACAACTCTCCTTCTCTGTAAACAGGGGAGGCACGGGTAATGAGTGTAAGTAAGCAAGGCAGCAAAATATGAATCACCAATTACCTTATATACTTTCTAAAAACTGCCTCGATAAGCAGGATGTTATCACCCTGTTGTCTATCAATGATCCCGATGACGCCGAACAAATCCGCCGTGCGGCCCATAACGTGCTCCTTGATAATTGCGGCCGCACGGTCTGGCTCCGCGGCCTTGTGGAGTTTTCCAACCACTGCATCAACGACTGCAATTATTGCGGCATCAGAAAAAGCAACGCCGCGGTCCATCGGTATCTGCTTACGAAAGAGGAAATACTGGAGTCGGCACTGTTTTGCGCAAAAGCAGGGTACGGGTCAATGGTACTTCAGTCGGGTGAACGTCATGACGAACGGTTTGTTTCCTTTGTCGAGGATGTTGTACGGACAATCAAGAAAGAAACGGTTTCCATCGATATGCCGCAAGGGCTTGGTGTGACGCTCGCGGTCGGCGAACAGAGCGAAGAATCGTACAAAAGGTTCTTTGATGCGGGGGCCCACCGGTATCTGCTGCGGATAGAAACAACGTCTCCGGAATTGTTTTTGCGGCTTCATCCCGCATGCCAGACCATTGATACCCGCATGGCCTGCATTGAGGCACTGAAAAAAATCGGGTATCAGGTGGGAACAGGGGTGATGATAGGACTGCCGGGCCAGACCGTGGAAAATCTGGCCGACGATATCCTGTTTTTCAGGAACATGGACGTCGGCATGATCGGCATGGGCCCCTATATTGTCCACCGCCAGACGCCCATGCTCGTTCACGAACAGGAAATCGCTTCCAGGAAAAAAGAAATTCTTGAGCTCGCCCTGAGAATGATAGCCGTGACCCGGCTGGTGTGCCGCGACGTCAATATCGCTTCGACAACCGCCCTGCAGGCCATGGACCCGTTCGGCAGGGAAATGGGGCTGCTGCACGGCGCGAATGTCATGATGCCCCAGGTGACGCCGGTAGGCGTGCGCAAGCACTACCAGCTTTACGAGGGAAAACCCTGCCTCGAAGAAAATGCCGGCCAGTGCAGGGATTGCCTTGAAAGGCGGATCCGTTCCCTTGAAAGGGAAACGGGAAAAAACGGCTGGGGCGATTCGAAACACTTTGCCCGGAAGAGGTCTTAAGGTCCATAAAGTCCATAAGGTCTGAAAGTCTTAATCCAGCATGATGACCTTTTATCTTACTTTACGACCTTATAGACATTACGACTTTATAGACATTATGACTCTTTTCAGGATTTTTCAATGGATGTAAACCCCTCAATGGATAAATCCCTTCCCTCCGCCTCCTATGGAGGCATTATCAAACTGGCCCTGCCCCTTATCCTGTCCATGAGCAGCGTCATGCTCATGCAGTTTACCGATGCGCTTTTTTTATCGTGGTATTCCCCAGACGCAATTGCCGCCGTTGTGCCCGCGGCCATGGCGGCGTTTTTGCTGTCGAGCGCCCTCACGAGCACGGCCGGATACACTTCGACATTTGTCGCCCAGTACGTGGGCGCCAACCATCCCGGGCGGGTCGCGGCGGCTGTGTGGCAGGGGATCTATTTTTCAGTGCTTTCGGGAATCGTGCTCGCGCTCGTTTCACTTGGCGCCGATCCTCTGTTTGCCTGGGTGGGCCACGCCAAGGCGATCCAGGGGATGGAGGTGTGCTTTTTTTCAATCATGTGCTGGGGCGGCTTCTTCTTTGTGGCCGCAACCGCGCTGTCGGGTTTCTTTTCCGGACTGGGGAAGACAAGCATGGTGATGGCGGTCAACATCGGGGGTCTTTTCGCCAACGTCGTGCTTGACTACGTGATGATTTTCGGAAAAATCGGGTTCCCCAGGCTTGGCGTCACCGGGGCGGCGTTGGCGACCGTTGCCTCACAGGCGCTCATCGCGCTGGTGTTCGCCCTGCTGTTTTTGCGCCGCGCAAACCGGTCGCGCTGGGCAACGTGGAGCTCGCGCGCATTTGACAGGCCGCTGTTTCTTCGCCTGATCCGGTTCGGGTTCCCGGGCGGCATGCGGTTTTCCCTAGAAATGGCGGGCTGGACCGTATTTGTGTTCTTCATCGGCCGCATCGGCCCCATCGAACTTGCCGCAACCAACATTGCCTGGCGAATCAACGGCATCGCATTTTTTCCCGTAATAGGCCTGTCGCAGGCGATTGCCATTCTCGTGGGCAACGCCCAGGGCTCCATGCGTCCGGACCTTTCCGCAAAAGCGGCCTGGCGCGGGACCGTGCTTTCCCAGGCGTGGATGATTGCCATGGCAATCGTTTTCCTCGTCTTCCCGAAGCAGCTTTTCGGCATATTCGCCGGCTCCGACCCCGCGACCGTTTCGCAATTCGCAAGTCTTGGCCCTTTGCTGCTGAGGTTCGTCGCCATCTACTGTCTTGTCGATGCGCTCAACTACGTGTTTATCGCGGTGCTTGTTGCGGCCGGCGACACCCGATGGACGTTTTATGCTTCCATAGCGATTAACGCCCTGTTCGTTGCGGGGCTGGTTGCGGCAGACGTGCTTTATAAAACGCTTGTTGCCGAATGGGTCGTGGCAACCGTGTTTGTGATGGTCCAGGCGGTCATCTGGTTCGCGAGGTTTCTGCAGGGTAAATGGAAGGCGCTGAGGGTGATAGAACCGGTGGTGGAGGAGTTAGAAGTTGTATAGGACGGGGCAGTGGCACACGGTGGTGGGTTTGGTCACGGACAGGGCACCTGTGCGATGTGTTATGCGACTTTTTTATCTCTTAATCGGCCGCCTGCGTATTTGTGGAGAACGCTGGACATTAAAGTCTGGTAGGGAATGCCATCCTCAATTGCCAAAACCTGAAGTTCAGTCAGGTCTTTTGTCGAAATTCTGATATTGACCCTTTTATCTTTCTTTATGGTATTTCGGGCAGCAGTGCGAAGTCTCGAAATAAGGGCAGCCTGGTGCCTGATGGGCTTTAATTCGCCTTTTTCAAATGCATTTAAAATTTCCTGCTCTTCCTGATCCAGTTTGTGTTTCATAATTAAGCTCCCCTTAAATATTTCTTTGTGTATTTTCTGCTCGGAATTATTGTCTTTAATAAGAACCCTTTTTCATGTGGAACAAAAGGAACCATATAAGCATACTCGTCCACGCTAATAATCATAATCATCTGCTTTGGATAATTTTCTTTCTTCGGATGTTCCATGACTGCCAAAACATGGCCCGTATGTATTCGCAAAATTATGTCTTCAAAGCAGATCCCGCGTTCCTTCTTGAACCGTTCATTCTTTTCAAGGTTCCAATAGAAGAATTCCATAGCAGAATAATAATTGATTGTGTGCCTTATGGCAACACTTTTCATTTTATGATTTGCAGCAAAACGACAAAGTTAAGCATCCAGTAAGACCGGACGGGCGGCCTGTCCATTTGTGTAATTACGTTCGTGTTCCACGGCCATCACTTCGGCAAGCTCAGTGCAGGCCCAGGGCGTGTCGTAATGTCATTTTCGACCGGTTTCCCCATGGTATTACCAGGCAAGACTTTACCTTTTCATCACCGAAAAATTTAATTTGTAACCATCGGTAAAGAGCACTGCCGGGACGGCAGCGGCACAGTGGGTTTGGTCACAGACAGGGCACCCGTGCGTCTCCAAAACCATGTTACTAACAGACAAGCACAGGATGATTGCGAAGCTTTTTGACCAGAAATTTCGGGTGGATATCAGCCTGGGGATCGAATAAAAAATCCTCATTTCGAGAAAATCGAATTTCAAATCGAACATACGATTCTCAGAAAGTTAAGGTCGATTTGGGTGACGCATTGTCAAAGTCAGGAGCATATTTTTCGAATTGGATAATTTGTATGATGACGAAGAGAATGACTAATCATTCTCTTCGTTAATTCTGGTTTATTCTTATTTCTTTACCCAAACATGGGTGATTTCCCCAAATACGTATTTGCGATAATGGTTTGCTTCTTTGTAAGCTTCGTTTATATAGTCTTTAGCTTCTTGTGTGTAAAAATCATTAGGATTGGGGGTGGTAAGTTCCGTTAATTTACATTCAATAATTAGTCTGGCTTCTTTGAAAGACATATCTCCGGAAGGAGTTTGAACACTTGTCAATTCAACTTCTTTCATTTTCTCACTATCTCTTCCTGATTTA
>Ga0182027_10000075_pt1 | contig 144628 bp, 123 predicted proteins | sample 712E1DmetaG_FD_121300 | JGI IMG/M metagenome (GOLD analysis project Ga0182027, IMG submission 121300) | Permafrost microbial communities from Stordalen Mire, Sweden - 712E1D metaG (Illumina Assembly) | ecosystem: Environmental > Terrestrial > Soil > Wetlands > Permafrost | place: Sweden...
GGTAACTATGCCTGCCCGTGTTTCAGCAGAGTTCCGAGTGTGGTATAATCCAGAGCTCAAAAGCCGCAACTTTATGGTTCCTGGTGTGCTTGGTTTACTATTAATGGTGATGACGATGCTTCTTACGTCGCTGGCAATCGTTAAAGAAAAAGAACTCGGCACATTAGAACAACTCGTTGTAACGCCTATTAAGCCGTATCAACTAATTATTGGCAAGCTCGCACCTTTTTTCATTATCGGCGTAATTGATGTTATCCTCGTAGTGTTCTTTGCATCACTGGTTTTTAGTCTGCCTGTCAAGGGCGGCGCGTTGCTTCTTTTATTCCTTAGTCTCATTTTCCTCATGACGACGCTTGGATTAGGACTTTTTATTTCAACAATATCACGTACGCAGCAGCAGGCAATGATGACAGCAATCTTTTTCTTTATGTTGCCGATGATGTTTTTTGGAGGATTTGTATTCCCAATTGAAAACATGCCGACAATTATCCAGTATGTTTCGTATGTTATTCCGCTTCGTTATTATTTTATCATAGTGCGAGGTCTGTTTTTAAAGGGAGTGGGATTGGATATCTTGTGGCCGCAGGCATTGGCATTGTTTATCTTCGGCAGCGTCATTTTAAGCATGAGTGTATTGCGGTTTCAAAAAAGATTGGAATAAGAATTATTTATGGATCAGCTGCTTGATTTCAAAACGTCAAGTTTTCATCGCAGGAATAAACCAATTATTGTGGTTGGGGAAACAAACAACAATGAGGAAAGTTCAGGAATCTTAACCTGAGGGTGTTATATTGGATATGAATTCGCCCCTAAGTGATTTCATTAAAAAATCAAGAATGGAACCAGAATTGTAGGCATTGATTCGAAAAGAGATAGAACGAAATAATATTGTAAATACGTAATTCTAATTCAATCCGCATTCCCCACCACAGCATGATTTATCCATTCCACATGTATTTGTATCGCAATGTGTCGCAGATGTCCCCTTTGTAATAATGCTGGGCATCGACATTAACTTTGTATGATGAAACGAACCGCACGTTGGGCATTGTATGTCTTCAGTGATTTCTTTTCCTTTATGTAGGACGTCGTAGAGCGTACTGCATTCTTTACAGCGATAATCAAAAATTGGCATAGCTCATTATTCTTTCTTTAGAAGTAGATCAGAAAAAGCTCGAGTCGATTTCAATTGTTCCTGCCGCCGGTTCTTCACTGATATCAAATTTATTAGTCGGGACTAGGTCTTCTTTCTCAAACCGCAAACCTAATGTTTCGCGATACAAACGTATCGAAACATTTTTTGTCAGCTCTTCAAAATTAGAGAATAATGTAGACGCAGGTTTATCGGATTGGAACATGTCCTTCGAGGTGACGTCCTTTGCATGTTCAATACGTTCTTTATTAGATGGATAAACGGTAGGTATAACTATTTTCTCTTGTGTTGTTGTTTTTGTTTTTGTTTTCAAAATATCTTTATTAGTCTCTTGCCGAATAATGGAAGAAATGAGCAGGATGAAATCGTCAGGTAACGAATTATCATTTGGACTTCTCTGCTTTTTTAATTGTGCGAATGCTTCAGCTGATGCATTGACAATTTTATCCTGTTTATTCAAAGATGATTTAAATGATTCGAAACCGGCAAGATGAATCGAGCGGTCATCTGCTTCGAATTCAATTTGGCGTACAATGAATCTGCTGATTTTATGACCTGTCAACATGAATACAGTAAGAATCTTTCGCGACAGCCAAATAAAGAATTTTGCAATATTCAATGGAATTTGGGATATAGATCCACTCGCAGTATAAGACAACATTGTTAATTTATCATCAATAACATCTTGTTCGTATATAACCCGTGCAAACCAAAGATTGACACTTGTGATAGCATATGAAAGGCGCATTTCGGTATTCTGTGTGTACTGTTCAAATTCATGTGCCAATAAGTTTGCAAATTCCGTCATCATCATTTCGGAAATTACAGGAAGTCCGATAGTTAAAGTAAGATTGTCCTCTAAAAAACTTATAAGTCCGCGCCGGTAATTCGCTGAAACGTTTACCGAACAATCCACTTCAATATTAGTCGGAATTTTTGAACCAATTGTATGACAAAGTTTCTCAATAAAGGAGTAAAGTGCAGGTTCTTTTTTTCGTGAAATAGGAATAAACAACTTCTTTGCACTTGGTTGAGTGAATAGCGGTTTTACCATCGCTGCAATAAGCAAAATTCCAAGGAAGATTGGAATGAAATAAAAAAGAAGCCCGAGTATTAAGGGATGAATGTCGAGAAGAGAAACGTTGTCTTCAATATGATTGAAGATTGTGTTTGCAATGAAGAGAATGAGAATGATATAAAGTATAGGGAGCAGAATCATTCCCACTGCTGTTAAAATCCATTGGGTAAGAAGAGATTTAGAATATATCGAACTTGGTTCTGTTGCTTTCGTCGTGTCGATATTTTTAGAAGATATGGTTTTAGATGCTGGTGCACCGTCGATTTTTGAAACTAAACGAGATGGTTGTGCTGTGCGATTATTATTCGTAGAGGCTGGAGATGTTTTGGGCATCGGTTCGATTATACAGAGTGCTCCAGCTTTCTTTAACCCGTTGCTATATTCTTGTGCTTTGACATGATCGATATTCAAATTAAGCGTAATTGGTTTTCCTGTAAAGAGTTTTTCAATCCGCTCAGGCGAAGTTTTGAAGAGTTGGGCGAGATTCTTTTTTACCGTTTCAAGTTCTTGTCCTTCGCCTATCTCTCCTTTGAATAGAACTCGATATTTTTGGTTTACGGTTTCCGCTGTGGGTTTTGTTTCTTGTTCAACAATTGGCTCATTTTGTTTTAATAGATTTCGCAAAACATATTGAAGAATACCGTCGTGTTTGTAATAGTCAAGTTCGTTTGGTGTGTCAATCCTGCATAACACAGTAAAATTTTTCTTTAAGCCATCTTGCGATATTGCCGTTACTATTATCTTTTTTCTAGGATTAAGGTTATCTGCGATTCCTTCTATATCGAATACTTCAAATCCTGAAAGGCCAATTGTCCGATAATTCTGTCCTTCTTCGAATTGTAATGGTAAAATGCCCATCCCGATAAGATTGCTGCGATGAATACGTTCAAAACTCACGGCAATGACGGCGCGAACACCAAGCAATGCAGGACCTTTTGCAGCCCAATCGCGCGAAGAGCCAGAACCGTATTCTTTGCCTGCAATAATTATAAGCGGTGTTCCTTCATCTTTATATTTCATTGCAGCATCGAAGATCGAAATCGGTTCTTTGGATGATGGATGAAGTGTAAAGCCTCCTTCTGTTCCCGGAAGCAACAAATTCTTCAAGCGAATATTAGCAAATGTCCCACGCATCATAATTTCATGATTGCCTCTGCGTGCACCATACTGATTAAAATCTTTTTTCTGCACACCAAGTGACATGAGGAATTCGCCTACAGGACTTTTTTCGTTGAACGAACCGGCAGGTGATATATGATCTGTCGTAACGGAATCGCCAAGCAAAGCAATTACATGCGCATTATGAATATCTTGCAATGGTTTTGGTTCAAGTGTAAGATTTTCAAAATATGGCGCTGCTTTGATATATGTGGAATTTGGTTCCCACGTGTACTGCAGACCGCTAGATACGGGCAGATTCTTCCACTCCGCTTCGCCTTCAAAAACATTAGCATATTCCTGTTTGAACATTTCCGATTTTACACTCTGATGCATCGTTTGTTCAATTTCCTGCGGGGTAGGCCAGATGTCTTTCAGGAAGATGGGTTCGTTATTTATTCCATTTCCAATTGGATCTTTTGTGAAGTCGATGTCCATAGTACCCGCGAGTGCGTACGCTACGACGAGCGGGGGAGATGCAAGATAATTTGAGCGGGTATTTGGATTAACGCGCCCTTCAAAATTCCTGTTGCCGGAAAGAACTGCAGCTGTAATGAGATCGTTTTCCTGAGTTGCTTTTGAAATTACCTCCGGTAATGGGCCGCTATTGCCGATGCATGTAGTACAACCGTAACCAACAACGTGAAACCCAAGTGCTTCAAGTGGCTGCATTAAGTTGGCGTCCTGTAAATATTTAGTGACAACTTTAGAGCCGGGTGCGAGACTTGTTTTTACCCATGGTTTTGATTTTAAACCTTTTTCCGATGCTTTCTTAGCAAGAAGTCCGGCAGTGATAAGCAAGGATGGATTCGATGTATTCGTGCAACTTGTTATTGCGGCGATGACAACAGACCCATGCCGTAGGTTGAACTGAGATTCTCCGGTTTTAACCGGTACACTTTTGAGAAAATTCAGGTTTACGGAATCATCAGAATAATATGCCCAATTAGCAGCAGCCATCTTGTCTATAGTTACGTCTTTACTTTCGAATATTTCAACAAGTGAGGAGCGGAATGATGTTTTCGCTTTCGATAACGGAATACGATCTTGTGGCCGCTTTGGTCCGGCGATACTTGGCTCAACAGAAGCCAAATCAAGATCGATTATATCAGAAAACACCGGATCCGGTGTATCAGCCATACGGATGAATCCTTGTTCTTTTAGATATGCTTCTGTGAGGGCGATTTGTTCTTCGCTCCGTCCTGTGAAGCGAAGGAAATTTATTGTTTCAGCGTCAACAGGGAAGAAACCTATTGTTGCGCCGTACTCTGGAGCCATATTCGCAATAGTCGCGCGATCTGCAATTGGGAGAGAAGAAAGTCCAGGACCAAAGAATTCAACAAACTTCCCAACGACGCCCTTCTTCCGAAGCATTTGTGTTACTGTCAATACGAGATCGGTAGCGGTTGCGCTGGGTTTCAGCTTTCCGCGCAGCTTGAAACCAACGACTTGCGGAATAAGCATAGAAATAGGCTGACCAAGCATCGCAGCTTCTGCTTCAATGCCGCCGACTCCCCAGCCAAGCACGCCAAGCCCGTTAATCATTGTTGTGTGAGAATCGGTACCGACTACGGAATCCGGATATGCAAGTGTTTCGTTGTGGTTTTGTGAAGTAAAGACTACTTGTGCAAGATATTCGAGATTAATTTGATGAACAATGCCGGTATCTGGCGGAACGACGCGGAAATTTTTAAATGCCTGCTGTCCCCAACGAAGGAAGGCATACCGCTCGCGGTTTCGTTCAAACTCGAACGCTACATTATTTTTAAGAGCAGTCGAAGTTCCATACTCGTCTACCTGTACCGAATGATCGATAACAAGATCCACCGGCTGTATCGGATTAATTTTATTTGGATCGCCGCCCAACTTAATTATTGCATCTCTCATCACGGCAAGATCCACAATGCAAGGCACGCCGGTAAAATCCTGCAATAAAACGCGCGCGGGCATGAAGGCAATTTCTGTACTGGGTTTTGCAGCTGGATCCCATCTAACGAGTCGTTCAATATCTTCTTTCCGAACAACTATTCCATCTTCACTGCGCAGCAGATTCTCCAGAAGAATTCGCAAGGAAAATGGCAGGTACGTAAGTTCTACATCAATGGCGTTCCGTAAAGCAGAAAGGGAAAAGATGGTTATATCTTTTCCGCCAGATTGGATAATTTTTTTTGTGCCAAATGAATCTATACTATTTATCACAGGTGTATATCCAAGTGGAATAAGGCTTTATCATATACATAATATACAAAAAAAAGTTCTGTGGACAAGCCAGGAAATGTCACTGCAAGAAAAAAGTTTTAGCACATTGAGTGAGCTATCTAATGTTTTGTGATGCAAGCGCTCTCTAATTATGGATTATGTACTTTAAATATTTGATTTTGTAATGTGCGTAAGATCCTTTACATGAGGAAGATTTCATTTGAATGAGTAGAGAGTTCTATCTATATTTAGAAAAGCTAAAAAAAGGAGAATTTACAAGGAATTGCCCAAACGGACTGATATTCATTCCATCCTCATTATTGGTTCCGGACCCATTGTAATCGGACAGGCGTGCGAGTTTGATTATTCCGGAACGCAAGCATGCCGCGTTCTTCGGCAAGAAGGTTATCGCATTATTCTCGTTAATAGTAATCCTGCAACGATTATGACTGACCCTGAATTTGCCGACGCCACTTATATCGAACCAATTACCCCGGAATTTGTCGAAAAGATTATTGCGAGAGAGCGGCCGGATGTTATACTTCCGACAATGGGTGGACAAACGGCTCTCAATGTGGCAGTTGATTTGGCAGAAAGCGGTGTATTAAAGAAATACAATGTCGAATTAATTGGTGCGAAACTTGAAGCCATAAAAATGGCGGAAGACCGGGAATTATTTCGTGCCGCGATGGATCGAGCGGGACTTCAAAGCGCGCGTGGCGGGTTCGTGCATTCATTCGATGAAGCTTCGAAGATAGCAGACGAAATCGGCTTTCCCCTTATCATTCGTCCCTCATTCACATTGGGCGGAACGGGCGGTGGTACTGCATACAATATCGAAGAGTTCCAAGCCAAAGTAGTACACGGGCTCACCAGTAGTCCTATCCATCAGGTTCTTGTTGAAGAATCTGTAATTGGGTGGAAGGAATACGAGTTAGAAGTGATGCGCGATCTAAAGGATAACGTTGTTGTTATTTGTTCGATCGAGAACTTTGATCCGATGGGAGTGCACACCGGCGATTCGATTACTGTTGCGCCTGCACAAACTCTTACCGATAAAGAATATCAGCAGCTGCGGGATGCTTCGCTCAAAGTTATTCGTGAGATTGGTGTTGAAACAGGCGGTTCGAATATTCAGTTTGCAGTCAATCCGAAGAATGGACAAGTGCTGGTGATTGAGATGAATCCTCGCGTGTCGCGTTCATCTGCGCTCGCGTCAAAGGCAACCGGTTTCCCGATTGCAAAAATTGCGGCACTGCTCGCCGTCGGTTATACACTGGATGAAATTCCAAACGACATCACAAAACTGACACCGGCTTCATTTGAACCGACAATTGATTACTGTGTCGTAAAAATTCCGCGATGGGACTTTGAAAAATTTAAAGGTGTGGATGATTCGCTTGGCGTGCAAATGAAATCTGTCGGCGAAGTTATGTCCATTGGACGTACCTTTAAAGAAGCGCTGCAAAAAGCACTTCGCTCGCTGGAACAAGGGCGTTTCGGTCTTGGTGCAGACGGAAAAGATGTTGTTGATATTCGCGAGTTATCGGATGCTGAAAAGATTGAATGGAAACAAAAAGTCTTAGACCGGATTAAAACACCGCGACCGCATAATATTTACTTCCTCCGTTATGGATTCCAACTCGGATTGACGATAGATGATCTCTTCCAGGCATCCCACATCGATCCATGGTTCCTCTACAATATAAAACAGATTGTGGAAATGGAAGAAGAACTTTATTCGTATAAAGCATAATTTAGATTTTTAAAAGATAACTTCGCTGAGTAGTAAAAAGGAAGGGTTCTATGAAAATACAAAAAAAAGTCTTCCAGTATTATTATTGATACTTACTATGGTTATGACAGTAAATGCTCAAGTCGCTTTCCCACCGGATAGAGATCGATTATTAAGTGGTGAGGTATCTGGACAAGCTTTGGTGGCAGAGAAAAATGGTTTTCCCGCTCCGCAGAAAATTATTTCGTTAAAAGATCAGCTTGGATTGAAAAAAGATCAGCTGAAGAAAATCAATGAGATATTGACGAACCTGCCGGTTTCAGCGACTGTGAAGGGACAGGAAATTGTTGAAGCGGAGGAAGAATTAAACAATCTTTTTGAATCAGGTAACATCAACGAAAAAACATTGCGGGCCAAACTTGAACGAATTGGCAAAATGCGTGCTGAATTGCGTTTTGTGCACTTGCAAGTATATTTGAAGGAAAAACAAATCTTATCAGTTAAACAATGGGAACGACTAAAGGAATTACAAGCAAGTGAAGTCAAGTAAAATAAAAAATAAAGTACCGGAAAAAGTAACATCGGAAATTATGCGAAAAGCAAAAGAGTACGGTTTTTCTGACCGCCAGTTGTCTCAAATCTGGGGGATGAATGAGGCAGCCGTACGGACGATGCGGAAGAAAATGAATGTGATACCGGTCTATAAAACAGTAGATACTTGTGCGGCAGAATTTGCGGCTTCGACACCATACCACTATTCAACGTACGAGAGGGAAAATGAGTCTATAAGGAGTACGAAGAAAAAAGTAATCATTCTCGGCGGCGGGCCGAATCGCATCGGACAAGGGATTGAATTTGATTATTGTTGTGTGCATGGCGTCATGGCTCTTCGCGAAGAAGGGTTCGAGACTATTATGGTCAACTGCAATCCGGAGACTGTTTCAACTGATTACGACACAACCGATAAATTATATTTTGAACCGCTTACACTTGAAGACGTGCTCAACATTTGCGATCAAGAACAACCATATGGTATTATTGTTGCCTTTGGCGGACAAACCCCATTAAAGATAGCAAAGGCATTAGATGAGAACGGTGTAAAAATTCTCGGTACATCGTCAGAAGGAATTGATCTTGCTGAAGATCGCGAGAGATTCGGCGCACTTCTTCGGCGAAATAATATTCAACATCCCAAGTATGGCACCGCTTATACTGTGAATAACGCAGTGCTCGTTGCCGAGCAAATTAGTTTTCCGGTGCTTGTTCGTCCATCATATGTGCTTGGAGGCCGCGCGATGGAAGTCTGCTATACAAAAGATGCATTGCGTGAATACATGAGGAAAGCTGTAGATGTCTCACCCGACCATCCAGTGCTTATCGATCGTTTTCTTGAAGATGCATTTGAATATGATGTCGATTGCGTGTCCGACGGCAAAGATGTGATGATCGGTGGCGTAATGCAACATATCGAGGAAGCGGGAATCCATTCAGGTGATAGTGCCTGTGTTCTTCCGCCGTATATGATGTCGGAAAAGATACTCAATGAAATTATGGCGACCACTGTAAAGTTAGCAAAAGCCCTTAAAGTCGTAGGATTGATGAATGTTCAATTTGCAATGAAGGATGATGTTGTTTATGTACTAGAGGTAAATCCGCGAGCATCACGCACTGTGCCGTTTGTTAGCAAAGCGACAGGATTACCGCTTGCAAAGATTGCTGCAAAAGTAATGGTTGGGAGAACTTTGGAAGAACTTGGTTGCAAAGATTTCGACTTCCGGAAAGTTAAGCACATCTCTGTGAAAGAGGCAGTATTCCCGTTTGCAAAATTTCCAAAGACACGAGTGTTTCTTGGTCCTGAAATGCGTTCTACCGGCGAGGTGATGGGAATCTCTGATAGTTTTGGTGCATCCATTGCCAAATCACAAATTGCCGCAAGCAATTCGTTGCCGATCGAGGGAACAGTATTCTTCAGTGTGAACAATAACGATAAAACTGAAATGACGTTGAATATTGCCCGAGAGTTACGGGCGCTTGGGTTTTCTTTAATCGCAACAGAAGGGACAGCTACTTTTTTTACCTCAAATGGAATTCCGTGCGAACGGGTTTTCAAGGTGAACGAAAGTCGGCCAAATTCTGTGGATCTGATTAAGAACGGAAAAATACAGCTTGTCATCAATACACCGCTTGGCGAAACATCTCGTTATGACGAATACGCTATAGGCTGGGCGGCATTGGAAAACAAAGTTGCCTTCATTACCACACTCTCTGCCGCAGCAACAGCAGTCAAGGCGATCCAGAAAGAACAGGAAGGTGGATTAACGGTGAAGAGCATTCAGGAATACTTGAAAGAAAGTATCTGAAAATAATCTGAAGTTGAATGGTGAAGAAAAAGCCGCAAGAGGTATAACTAATCTACAGTGTGCGATAATTAATTCGGATGAATAGAATCCGATTCAGTAGATAAAATTAAAACACTGCATCGGTAAGAAGAAAAGGTACGGGTAGCATGAAAAATGCGTTTGAAGTTAATAACCCAGATTTCGGTATCAGCCCATATACGGGAATGACGAGAAAGCACTACATTGAATGCGCAAAATACATACTGGAAAGAGCGTTTCGATACGTCGAATCTTTTGATACGCCTATCGTATTTCCAACGGTTCCCGGCAAAACGTATCCGCAGCCCAATGATCCCCCATGGCGTTACCGTTCTTCTGAATTTGAAGCTTTAATTAGGACATTATCGCTTGCGGCCCCTCTTATGCACATCGAGCCGAAGATAGCGATACATGGAATTAATTTAAAAGAGTATTATTGTCATCACATCTACAACGCGCTGACTCCAGGCCATTCTAATTCACTTCCATTGCCTGAAGATTTGCCAGATGCAACATATCAGTTTACATGCGAGTTTGGGGGATTATGTAAATTTCTCTTGCTTATGCCGGATATCATATGGCCGCACTTTTCCCTGCAACAAAAGAACGAAATAGCGGTCACGATCTCGAAATGGGCGCATCACAGAACAACGCAGAACAATTGGCGAATCTTCAATATCGAAATGCTCTCTTTTTTAAAAAAGAACGGCTACGACATTGACGATGGTCTATTGAAAAGTCATCTTCTATGGGTTGCTTCCTATCATGCAGGTGGGGGCTGGTATCTGGAACAAAGTTATAATTACTACACTATAAGCTTGTTTATCGTGTATGGAACCGTGTGGTGCAGGGCATTTGGAGATGAGCATTATCCGGAAATCGCAGGAACGCTGGAAAAAAGTGCACATGAATTAATGAAGACGTATACAAATTTTTTTGCCAGGGATGGTTTCATAAACATGTGGGCGCGAAGTATCTGCTATAGGCTTTGGATTTCAGGAGGATTCCCGATTGCCTTCATGCTGAAACCTTCGTCTCCACTGGATCCGGGTTGGGCGAGAAGGCTTTGTTCGGGATCTTTATTGCAATTTGTTACGAGAGAAGATTTTTATGAAAACGATATTCCGAGTCTCGGCTTTTACGGACACAGGGAGTGCATGCTTCAAAGCTATAGTTGTTCTGCAAGCCCCTTCATCATGTTTATGCCTTTTTTGAGTCTCGCGTTGCCGGAAGACTCTCCATTTTGGACCGCGAAAGAAAACGAAGGGATATGGGAAAGTATTGGAAGCACTTCAATAAGGAGAGTTCTAGAAAAACCGGGAATCGTTCTAGTCAATCATGGAAAAACCGGCACATCCGAAATTGTTCCGGGCAAGGTCTATGATGACGATCATAATTACTCCAAGCTTTCATTTAATACGCATTTCCCTTGGGAAGATCATAATCTCAACGGTGGAACCGCAATGGAATATTGTTTTCGTAGTCTTGACCCGAGAGATACAGGGGGCACAGATGTCAATTTCTATCTTACCGGGCTTACCGTAAAAAATGACTCTCAAAAGAATGCAAAGTTCGTGACTTCACAAAGTATTCTTTTCGGTGGAGTACGAAAAGACATTTTATATCGGCAATTGATAATGCGAAAACCGCCGAACAACGGGGTTGGATATATAATTGATCTTGCTGAAATCACAATACCCGGAGGTGTTATCAGGGTTGATCGTTGTCGCCTAGCATTTGAACATGAGTTGACACTTGGTCATTACGGTCTTCCTCATATCGACGGAAAAAAACCTACTATTCACCAATTTGAAGCTAAGACGAAAAAGATTATCACAGCTTCAATTCAAGGAAGAAGCTTGGCTCTCTTGACATATGGAGGTTGGGATACATTGGGCAGTCTCATCCATAAAGGTTGCAATGCAGAATCGGAAGAAAGCACGGTCATATATACGCATCGCAAGAGGACGACGAAGAATCCCGCAATAGAAATAATGATCACGGCTATGCTTCATAAAACAGATGACTCCCAATGGAGTGAAGAGGAATTATCACCAATTACAAATATCGAAATAAGCGACGTTATGCCATCGGGTTCGGTACTAGGAGCGAAGATCACACTCTCGGATGGAAGAAACTATGAAATAGACTTCGAGTGTATAGATGGCTTACGATCGTGCTGAGTAGAGCTGTCGCTGTGTGCCCCTCTTCAATTCGGGCTATTCTGGTTCAGCTTTGTTATCTAGTTGTGAAGACATTTATTTTGGTTAAAAATTGCCAAACAATTTAGTTCTGAAGGAAAGAATAATATGGGAACGCATGTATGTCCTTGGTACATCGGATATCTTCTAGCAAATCCAATGCGACGTCTGTTTCAGGATCCAGAAACAATTCTCTCCCCTTATATAAAATCCGGAATGAAGGTTTTAGAAGTCGGCCCAGGGATGGGGTTCTTTAGCCTGCCGATGGCGAGACTTATTGGAGAGACGGGACGGATTTATTGCGTTGATCTTCAAGAAAAAATGCTGAAGAGTCTTCAACGCCGCGCATCGAAAGTACATCTTCTCGATAGAATTGAGATATGTCTTTGCACAGAATCTTCGCTTCAGATTGATAAACTTGTGGGTGTTATAGATTTTGCGTTGGCATTCGCAGTGGTGCATGAAGTACCAGATCAAAAACGGTTATTCACTGAAATAATTCAATCACTCAAAGAAGGCGGGCTGTTATTGATTTCTGAACCGCAAGGACATGTTACGAAAGAAGAGTTTGAAAAGACGCTTCTTATTGTACAAAGCAAAGGGATGAAACTTTTAGATTCGCCGAATATCAAGAGAAGTCATTCAGCAGTGTTAATAAAAATCTAAAACTGTTAAAGTTCAGATTTATTCTCAGACACAGTTTATACAGTTGCGATAACCATAAAACATAGGAGGATGCACTATGGCTTATACGTATGAACAACTCAACAAGATGACAGTCAACGAACTGCGCAAGATTGCCGATGGTATCGATCATGAAGCCGTTCATGGGCACGTTACAATGCACAAAGAAAAGCTGGTGCCTGCAATTTGTGTAGCGCTCGGTATTGAAAGTCATGTTCATCATCAGGCGAAACTGTCAGGTAAAAGTTCTATGAAGTTGGAGATTAGAGATTTAAAGAAGAAACGCTCCGCCGCTCTCGCGAGTAAAGACTACGCTCAGCTGAAAGATATCCGTCAACACATTCACGATTTAAAAGTGAAATTACGTGCATCAATTAAATCAAATTTATAGATAATTTTATTTTGTAGAAATTGAAAGAAATCCTAGGTGGTGTTTTTTAGTAACTCCAGACACCGCTCGTCATTTCGCTGATCTCTGAAATCAACGAAAGTTTTTCTTTACTACCCGTGATATTAATTGCGGATTATTCCTACAGATAATAGTTGAAAAATATTTAAGTTCTATTTGATGAAAATTCCTGATAATTATACTATACTCTTCAAGAACGTCAAAAACGTTGGTATTCGCGTGAGTCATGACCAGCGAGTGCGTATTGTAGTACCGAAGTGGCTACCGGAGCAACATTTAGAAAATATTCTTAAAAAAAGAGAAGATTGGATTCAGAAACATTTGCATAGACTGCTGACAAGAAGGCGGCTGGTGCTTCTTTCTGAAAATGAAATCTTCTTCAAAGGTAGAATATTTCACTTAGAGCAGAATGCACAGTTCAATCGCTTAATCGAGATAGATGAAGAGCATCTCGTCATTCATGCCGGTGAATTATTCACGGAGAAGAATCGTCAACTTGCATGGTATAGAAACGAAGCGAGAAAATACATTGAACACAGAGTACAAGAGCTGGCAATGAGTAACGGGTTTCACTATAATAAAATATTTATCCGCAGTCAAAAGACAAGATGGGGAAGTTGTTCGAAGAAAAAGAATTTGTCATTCAATTGGAAACTTATCAAGGCGCCATTGTTTGTAATCGATTACTTAATTCTCCATGAACTTGCTCATACGGAATTCATGAATCATTCAAAACAGTACTGGCTGAAGGTGCATTCTCTTTGTTCTGAATATAGAATTGCATCGAAATGGTTGAAAGAACATGGAGGAGAATTGTAAAGCGAGCCTTGAGAGACAAATAAACCTGAACAAATGGAACTTGAAAAGAAATATCGATCGCTATCCGAACTAGAACAACTCCTTGGGCCGCAACCGAGTATCCCTGTTTCTCGAAAACACGACGGCAAAGGCAAGACAGTTCATCTCGCGCTGGACACGCATGGAAGAAAAGGGAAGATTGTAACTATTATAAACGGCTTACAACATAATCCGGCGACAATGGAAGACATAGCGCGAATGTTGAAGCAATTTTGTGGAACCGGCGGTACAGTGAAAGAAGGAAAGATCGAGCTGCAGGGCGATCAGTGTGCACGTGCGGCAGAAAAACTGAAAGAGATGAACTATGTAGTGAAATAATATGCACAATTATTTAAATGTAGGTTCCTTAATATCTCTGCGAAAAATAAAAATATATATCTGATCTATCCAATTTATGATAAACAACAAGGTATTCTCATGAAAGCAGCAGTACTCACCGGAATCGGACAATTTGAAATCAGGCAGACGCCGGATCCGAAAATCATTAACGATACCGATGTGCTCGTCAGGATAAAAACAATTGGCGTTTGTGGATCTGATATTCATTATTATACTTCCGGAAGAATCGGTTCACAGATTGTTCAATTTCCTTTTATCATCGGACATGAAGCGGCAGGCGCAGTGGAACAAATTGGGGGAAAAGTAACACGTGTAAAACCGGGTCAGAGAATTGCAATTGATCCGGCTTTATCTTGCGGCCGCTGCGATCAATGCAAAGCCGGCAGGGAAAATACATGCCGTGAGCTTCTCTTTTTAGGAAACCCGAGACAATTAGATGGCTGCTTATCTGAATACATAGTACTTCACGAGAAATGTTGTTTCCCGATTACAGAGAGTATGACGTTCGAGCAGGCAACTTTATCCGAACCTTTGGCAATTGGCGTTTATGCAGTCGAAAGATCCATGCTTCCTGTAAAAGCCAATCTTGCCATTCTTGGCGTTGGACCAATCGGTATGTCCGTATTTTCCGTCTTACGTACAAAAAATGTTGGTCATGTCTATGTGACAGATAAAATTGAGGAGCGCCTAGCGTTTTCAAAAAAATTAAACCCTGATTGGTTAGGAAATCCGGACCGCACAGATATTGTGAAAGAACTATCGCACATTGAACCGTTATCGTTGGATGTTGTGTATGAATGCAGCGGTGATGCGAAGGCAATCGGCCAGGCCGTGCAATTATTGAAACCGGGAGGCATTCTTGTACTCATCGGAATTCCCGAACCAAACGAAATATCCTTTCCCATCCATGAATTACGCCGGAAGGAAATCACTATTATCAACATACGCAGACAGGTTCATTGTACACAAAAGGCAATTGATTTGATTGAGAAGCACCAAATAAATATAGATTCGATGGTAACGCACCGATTTCCTTTTGAAAAAACCCAGCAGGCCTTCGATCTAGTCGCAAATTACAGGGACGGTGTTATGAAGGTGATGATATCTGTTAATGCATAGATATCAATGATAAAAATATGGAAGTATATTATTTTTTTCTCTTTGGTGAAGAATTATGACAGATTGAAAATGGTTAAAAGGAGTTTGTTATGTCCAAATTATTTTCTCCATTGAATATCAGAGGAATAACGTTAAAAAACAGAATTGCGATGTCGCCGATGTGCCAATATTCGTGCGTCGATGGGATGGTGTCTGATTGGCATTTGGTTCATCTTGGAAGCAGGGCAATTGGTGGGGCAGCCTTGGTTCTTACGGAAGCAACGGCGGTTGCGCCTGAAGGACGCATATCACCTGACGACGCCGGTATCTGGAATGATGCACAAACCGATGCCTTCAAAAAAATTACCGACTTTATCTCTTCCGCTCATGCTATTCCGGGCATCCAGCTTGCACACGCGGGCAGGAAAGCATCGACGTATGCACCGGGTAAGGGAGATGGGGAAGTAAAACCGGAGAACGGCGGATGGCAGACTCTGGCACCGAGTGCGATTAAATTTTCGGAAACCTATTCGCAGCCGAAAGAAATGACGAAGAGCGATATCCAAATAGTTGTGGAGCAATTTCGAAAGGCAGCGGAACGGAGTGTTCGTGCAGGATTTAAACTGATCGAAATTCATGCGGCGCATGGATACCTTCTTCATGAATTTCTTTCTCCTCTTTCTAATAAACGAAACGATGAGTACGGTGGAAGTCTCGATCATCGTATTCGGCTTTTATTGGAAGTGGTAGACGCCGTTCGAAACGTCGTTTCTAATTTATTTCCGGTGATCGTCCGCATTTCTTCCACAGATTGGATTGAGGGAGGATGGGATATAGAACAATCGGTTCAGCTTGCACGCAAGCTCAAGGAAGCGGGCGTGGATTTAATCGATGCATCGAGCGCCGGAAATATTTCCCACGCCCATATACCGGTTGGACCGGGATATCAGGTTCCGCTTGCAGAAAAAATCAAACATGAAAGTGAAATTATGACCGGTGCAGTTGGACTTATTACAACACCGGAACAGGCGGAACAGATAATAGCAACGGGCCAGGCCGATATCGTTTTATTTGCGCGGGAGCTGCTCAGGAATCCGTACTGGCCTCTTGCTGCCGCACGCCAACTAAAAGTGGATATCGAATGGCCGAAACAATATTTACGGGCAAAATGAATTTTATTTTAATTCGCATTCGTATAGAGCGGGCATAACATCAAATCTATAATCTTTATCTCTTCCTTAGTTGTCCATACAACTCATTTACGCGTTCATCAATGACGGTTGAGATCTTCGTAATAGTTGTAGAAATCTAGTGCTTCAAAAAAACGCTGAACGCGAAAAGCAAACGGTTTCCGCGCTCAGCGAATCCGTTTATTGAATACAATGATTCTGTCCGATGGATTACTCAGTAAATTCAACTATATCTGCGCGGACAATGATCTTCGGCTGTGTATAGACGATCAAATTGAGAGCATCAGAATCGTAACGCACATTAATAAGCGCAAGCCTCTTTCCTTCAACAGGTCCATTTGCAGTCTCGTAATTCTTCCATAAGTTTTCGAGAGCTTCTTTATACAACATACCCGATCCATTGATACGAATGAGTGCAAAAGTGTTGCTTGTTATCCCCATGGAAAAAGTCCCGCCTATAAGATATCCAGCTTGGGCTTCTCCGGAAATATTCCGGGCAACTATTTTAAAGTTATTCTTTTGGAGTTGAACATCCGTCACGTTGCTTGCCACAAACGCACCTCCGGCTGAACAACCGGAAATAAGCAGGCTTGCAACCATGCACGTGAACACAAGAATAAAATATTTTATTTTCATGAATAGAGTCTCCTATGAAGAAATGTTTTTAGATATATAAAAGACGATGCAAGATGAACTTTACCGTTTGTATTCCGCATCGTTATTATTGTATTTAAAGATAAGTTTTATGTGAATGCAATTCACTCTTTGATACGAGAGCCAGAAAATGAAGTTGCGCCTTATGAAAGAAAAATACTCTTGGCAGTGACAAGAGTTAGGTGCATGTACAACATACACCATGAATTTAGAAGGAAGCGATCTTTTACCTCTTCAGCTTAAGTGTCTTTTAAAGATTCCCGATCACCGTTACCCGCGCTTATGGTATTACTACAGTAAAATATTCCGCTTCGTGATTGGTTGAAATTCCATATAGTGATAGTGATGCCGGGACAAAGAATGATTCTCCTGCGGTATAATGAGCGGATTGGCCGCTCCCGTTAGAATTCCATTTTATATCCAATGATCCATTCATTATTAAATAAACACTCGGTCGATCGCCAGACACACATTTTTCGCTAAACCCCTCCGGCTTCTGAAACCGGGAGACTTCAAATTCCTTCGCGGTTGTCCGATAGGTCGTCTTGCTGGTGTCCGCTCCGGCTTGCATGACCGGGCATTCTGCAAAATCATATCGGATGATATCGAGAAGCGTTCCTACATCCTTGAATTTGTTCGTTAGCCCGGCCCGAACGACGTTATCGGAATTTGCCATGCATTCACAGATATTTCCTTTTATGTATGCATGCGGAATACCGGCATCCGTAAAGATCGCCTGACCCTGTTTCAAACGAACAAGATTAAAAAAGAAAAACGAAAACAATCCGATATCGTCGCCGAATAGCCGATGCTGCTCTAAGAATTGTTTTTCTTCTGGCGAACGGGATGTTTTGTCCGCCAGCCGCTTTTGAATTTTTGAAATGCAGCTAGTCAGACGTTCTTTATCTTCTGCATGCTGCATGAAGGCTTTATACGCTTTTTCTATTAGGCTTTCTTCCGTGGACGGATTATTGCTATTCAGAACTTCATCGATCAACTTCTGCCCAACAAGTTCACACACTTCCGGTAGCGACTCCAAATTATTTCTGATAGATCGAGCTGGCTTAAATCCAGCGAGAGCAATAAGAGAATCGAGAGCGATGGCGACTTCTGGTTTGTGGTTGTCATCCGGATAATTATTCGGATCTTTTGCATGCAGCTGTCGGGCCTGCGATTTGTTCGGATGAGTCTGAATGGAGAGTGCATTAGCAGCAGAGAGAATTTTTAGAAGAAATGGGAATGTATTCGAAAAGCTTTTACAGACGTACGCACCCAAACATTCCGCAGGATAATCTTCAATCACTTTATTCAACGGGATTCTTACTTGATCGATTTCAATTTCCGAAGACGCTTTCGGATGGGCACCGATCCAAAGTTCTGCATAAGGTACATTCGGTTCTGCCTTGATGCCAAGAAAATGAGGAATAAATGCAGCTTCGTTCCTTGTTCCCCATTCGTAATATTTTATTGCATTGTAAAGCTTATATGGTTTGGGAGAGAACTGTTTCAAAATAAATATCCCTTCTGTCATGTATCATGCATTTTTATAGGCGTTCCTATGCGCTTCTGACCGTAGAGAAATGTACAAAGAAATGATCAAGGGGGAAAGGAATTATGAAATATGATCAACAACTGTGACAAGTTTATATTTTAAAAAGACAATTACTCTCTCGCTTCTAGTCTTGCAGTATGCCACAGCAACGATATTTCCCTTTTTTCTTTTCTTCTCTTTTTTCTTCACTATACCGCGAAATCGATTAACAGAAAGTCTTACTCATTATATTTTATTCAAAAAGCCCAATAAATACCCTCTTGCAGGTAAATTGAGAATTCATTATCATTTTCACGTGATTCAATATCGGTCTTACTATTAGAATCATAGAATTACGAAAGCATTACACTTAACAAGGGGGTGTGTGTATGCTCGTCTTCCTGATTACCGACAATTTGAAGTCATTAAAGTTCAAAACATATTCAAGAGCAGCACTGTGTTTTTCTAAGGGAGAAAAATGAAAACTATTTTCGTCATTCAGATTTCCATGGTATTAGCTTTTCCGCTCTATGCTCAGTATTCTTCTTCATTGGGAAAGATTGATTCCGTTACAATAGGAGAGTGTGACGATGCAAATCCCGTACTTATCCATGGAACATTCGGTTATGGATATTCCCAGCCCTATCAATGGCTTATATTTGGACGAAAAACTGAGAGCAGTTCTGAAATCGTTGGAAAAAAGTTTTTATTTGGTAGTGCTTTGTGGGATTCATCGGTAGTTGTAATCTCGTCGTCTCCTATTCCTCTGTCTCAAAGGAATCCCGATATCTCGGGAATTTCATACCCTCGGAATAATTTCTCCAAACTTGTTGCGTGGGAGCGAAGGGAAAACGGTGTATGGAATATTTGCTACAGCCGTTTTATGACCAACGATTCCGCATGGGAGCCTTCTCAACCACTTACTCAGGATGCGGTTGATAACACGAATGCACAAATCCGTCCGCTGTCAGACTCTTCATTCATAGTCGTTTGGAAAAGAAAATCTACTCTTCTTTACTCACTTGTCAATCCGGTGACGGTATCGGTTCCTGAGACTATCGCAGTTAGCACTTCTGATTCTTGTGAATTCGATATTACTTCGAATTATAGCAATGGCAGTTTAGTTTGGACATCGCACGATACCACCGGTAAAAATATTATGGTCTTTCGGTCATTCGAAACCTATCCGACATTTACATTAACCGTACCTGAAACATTGTTCTATAGGCAAAATGCTTTCAATCCTCGGTTTGCTTCAAGATATTACGGAAATAAATCTGTTTTTTTTGAGACTCTTTTGAATGGTAATCGCGAGGTGATGATGTGGCAGGGATATTCTAATCAAGATTATACTGTTGAAAATATTTCGAACGATTCGCTTGCTGACTATCGTAACCCCCGGGCGTTTACCAGTCCGGTTGTTACTAAAAGAGGATCAATAAAAAAGAAATCATATTATCCATATTTTGATATTCTAACAATGGAAAAGTATACCAGTACCGATTCGATGCTCATTTTTTCTGGAGGATATTATTTGTCGGATACTGTAAAAAGTGCGGGTTACAATCGTAATGCCTGCATAGGATCTGACATGTTTAACGTCAACGGAAAATTATTTGTTCTTACAGTGTGGGAAAGCAATCGGTCGGGGCATCCTCATATCTATTCGCGTTTAGTCGAACTCTATATGTACGGAGTTGAACCACAAAAAATACTTCTGAATTCATTTACATTGGAACAGAATTATCCCAATCCGTTTAATCCAAGCACGACCATCTCGTTTGTGATACCTTCAAAGGTGTATGTAACATTGAAAGTGTTTGATATTTTGGGAAGAGAAATAGCAATACTTGCTTCTGAAGAGTTATCGGCCGGTAACTACTCGCGAAAATGGAATGCTGCAAATATCTCAAGCGGTATTTATTTCTACAGAATTGAAGCGGGCTCATTTACCGATACGAAGAAATTACTGTTGCTTAAGTGATCCCGCTGGCTTTAAGCGGGACTTGTTTTGCTCAGATAGGACAATTACTACTGACAAACGACACCACAGCTCTCCCACAATAAAGATTTCGGGTAAGTACTTTTTGTTGATGAAGCGGATGAAAAATTCCTTCACCCCCGGTGCCGACAATAATGCAAACCGGCACCGGGGATTAGTGGAACCAAAATTTCATCTATGCTGGGAAAAGTCCATCAACTGAGAGATACCTTTCACCTGTATCGTAGTTGAAAGTCAGGATTCTACCTCCCGGTTTTAATTCTGGGAGCTTCTTTGCGACCGCTGCCAACGAGGCGCCTGTAGAAATGCCAACGAGAATTCCTTCTTCGCGTGCAGCGCGCTGCGTATAATCGTACGCTTCCTCTTTTGTAATTTGGATAGCGCCATCGATAGATTGAACATGAAGATTCTTCGGAATAAAACCCGCGCCAATTCCTTGTATCGGATGAGGCGAGGGTTTGCCACCGCTAATGACCGGCGATGCCGCTGGCTCGACTGCATACACTTTTAATCCTTTGTATACCTTTTTCAATTCTTCCGCTACTGCGGTAATATGTCCGCCTGTGCCTACACCTGTGATGATGATATCGATGCCTTGCGGAAAATCTGCCAGAATTTCCTTCGCTGTTGTTCTGCGGTGAACTTCTATGTTAGCTTCGTTTTCAAACTGCTGAGGTACCCAAGCAGTTGGAAGTGATGCGGCAAGCTCCTTAGCACGTTCAATAGCACCAGGCATTCCTTTTTCGCGCGGTGTAAGATCGAACTGTGCGCCGTATGCTGCCATCAAACGACGCCGCTCAACTGAAAATGATTCCGGCATCACAAGAATAAGTTTATATTTCTTAACGGCAGCGACCAACGCCAATCCGATTCCCGTGTTGCCAGAAGTTGGCTCAACAATCACAGTATCCGGTTTCAGCAGTCCGCGCCGTTCGGCGTCTTCGACCATTGAAAGTGCAATACGGTCTTTGATGCTTCCACCCGGATTGCTTCGTTCAAGTTTTATCCAAACTTCTTTTTCACCAAACAAACGATTGATGCGAACGTGCGGGGTTCTGCCGATGGTTTCAAGAATATTTAAGGCTTTCATAATGTTTCCTTTTAATAATAATTATCAGTGTTTCATACTTGCTTAATTTAACAAAAATTATGCTTTTAAAGTTTCTGCAAGCGCCTGATCGAAATCGGCAATGATGTCGTCGATATGTTCAAGTCCTACAGATACACGAATTAATTCTGGTAAAACTCCACTCGATTTTTGCTCTGCCTCGTTCAATTGCTGATGCGTCGTCGAAGCTGGATGAATAATGAGTGTCTTCGCATCGCCGACATTGGCAAGAAGACTTGCAAGTTTCACGTTATCGATCAGTTTTCTGCCGGCTGCAACTCCGCCTTTGATCCCGAAAGCAAGCACACCCCCGAATTGCCCTTTGCGCAAATATTTCTTCGCATTGGCGTGGTAAGGATGACTTTCCAATCCGGGATACCAGATCCAGTCGACTTGTTTATGACTTTCTAAATATTTAGCAAGTGCTAAAGCGTTTGCATTATGCCGTTCGCCGCGAAGCGAAAGTGTCTCAAGTCCCTGCAGAAGTAGAAATGCATTGAATGGACTTAATGCCGGACCCAAATCGCGTAGCTGTTCCACTCGCGCCCTTATAATAAATGCAATATTACCGAACTGACCTTTTGAACCAAACACATCCCAGAAATTCAAGTTATGATAACCGGGACTCGGTTCGGTGAAAATCGGAAAGTTGCCGTTCCCCCAATCGAACTTACCCGAATCGACGATTACACCGCCGATTGATGTTCCGTGTCCACCGATCCATTTTGTTGCCGAATGTACAACAATATCGGCGCCATGAGAAATCGGATTAATGAGATAACCGCCCTGTCCGAATGTATTATCCACTACGAGAGGAATTCCATGCGAGTGCGCAAGTTTGGCAAGCGCTTCAAAGTCGGGAACGTTCAGGCGCGGATTACCAATTGCCTCCACATAGAGAGCTTTTGTTTTTTTATCGATGAGTTTTCCAAGCGCAACTGAACTGTCACCGTCGGCAAATTTTACATTGATTCCGAGACGAGGGAATGTAACTTTGAACTGATTATATGTTCCTCCATACAAATTACTTGATGACACGATGTTTTCGCCTGCTTGTGTAATAGTGGAGATCGCAATAAATTGTGCTGCTTGTCCGGATGAAACTCCAAGTGCGGCGACGCCGCCTTCGAGCGCTGCGAGACGTTCTTCAAAAACAGCGACGGTTGGATTCATGATACGGCTGTAAATATTTCCAAACTCCTGCAAACCAAACAAACGTCCGGCATGATCTGCATCATTGAAGACGTATGATGTTGTCTGATAGATTGGAACTGCACGTGAATTTGTGGTTTTATCAACCACTTGGCCGGCATGAAGTTGAAGAGTTTCGAATTTATACTTTGGTGCGCTCATTGTATAACCTTTCTGTTTATTGTGTATGATTATTGTTTTATAGTGTTAATTAATTTCACCTCAGATTGAGAGAAGAGAGGGCTATAAACGAAAAAACCCCTTCCGGGAATTTCCAGAAGAGGTAAATTAAAAAAAATCGCCTCATCTCAGTCTTCCCTCAACCGCAACGTGCGATTGAGGATCAGGTGTCATCAGGTTTGAACCCTCGACCTTATCTCTGAAATGATGCGTTTTATATTACAGTGAACAGGCCGATGAATTACCGTTATCCAACGTCGTTGCGTGGAGTTGCAATAAGCAACTACAACAACAGCAACAACACCCGAGTGTTGTTCTTTTGAACGTCTGGGCTAATGATGCTTTGATAAAAATAATCGAAGAAGTTGAATTTGAGTTTTTCATCGGTTTTTCTTTTAGCTTTATTGCTCCGTCTTAACTTTAGTATAATACATGGCTTTGATATTGTCAATATGGAAATAAAAAAAAACTGCAAACTGCATTAAGGGGAGAAACGGTGAAGAGAATTAAATCATCGATATTTATAGAGAGAAAGATATATGATATGTTTTAAGGCAGGGGTTTATTCTTAAGTGTACGTTTCGTATTATGCAATTGGAAAGCGCAATAATCAAAGAACGGGTATGAAAATTTATACTAAGACTGGTGATACGGGCGATACCTCGCTTTTTGGCGGAGAACGTGTGCCGAAAAGTTCGCTGCGCATCGATGCGTACGGTACAGTGGATGAATTGAATGCACAACTTGGAGTGGTGCGCACTCTCAAGCCAAATGCAGAGGTGGACAGCCTTCTCGATCAAATTCAGAATCAACTTTTTTTGCTTGGTTCCGACCTAGCCGCACCTTTCGACGTTGTACGAACGAACATGAAACGCATTCAACAATCTGAAATTCAAATTCTTGAGGAAACAATTGATAGAATGGATGCACAGTTGGAACCGTTGAAGTCATTTATTCTGCCTGGCGGTTCGCTTGTGAGTGCGCAATTGCATATAGCGAGGACAATCTGCCGCCGTGCTGAACGATTAGTAGATGCGCTTGGAAGAAAAGAAAAGATTGGAAAATTTCCACTGATGTATCTCAATCGGCTTGCCGATCTCTTGTTTGTGGCGGCGCGATATGTGAATAAACTTACAGGGACGGAAGAGACGAAATGGAACGGAACAACAAAGAGCGATTAAAATGTAATCGATTGTTTCTAATTCATAATCGTTAATTGATTAGGTATTGCTTTTCTATTTGACTTACACTACATTTTCCTAGGTTCTTTCCTGTTATTAGCAATCAATTACAATGTTTCGATCGCGTAGTATCGAATAATCAAAAAGGGTTATTGCTATGTCAACCGCGCTTTCAATTCTCCTACTTGAGGACGATCCGTCATCAATCCGGCTGTTCGACCGTAAAATACAATCTGCTCCTGTAGAGATGACTGCCAAAGATGTCCGCAACAAAGAAGCATTCCTCCGTGAACTTGAATCACCGCGATTTGATTGCATTGTCCTTGATTATACGCTTCCTGATATCAATGGAATCGAAGCTCTTCGACTTGTGAAGGAGCATGCACCCGGGACGCCCACAATTATTTATACCGGATCGGTAGGGGAAGAAAAAGCGGTTGAATGTATGAAAGAAGGGGCATCTGAATTTCTTTTAAAGACAACCAGCATTCGATTGGTCCCTGCAATCCTTTCCGTTGTGAGGCAGAAACGTGATCGCGTGGCGCGTGAACGTGCAGAAGAAGAAAAGAGACAAAGCGATGCACGGTTCAGTGCACTAGCAGAGATGAGTGTGGCCGTCATTGTAATTTATCAGGGTGAACGATTCACTTATGTCAATTCTGCTTTAAAACAGATTACCGGTTACACAGAAGATGAATTGCTGCACATGAAATTTTGGGAATTAGTGCATCCGGATTCTCGCGAGATGGTTCATCAGCGTGGTTTAGCACGACAGCGTAATGAAGAAGTACCAACGCGGTACGAATTTAAGATCATCACAAAAGATGGAAAAGAGCGATGGGTGGATTTTGCTGCAAGTGCGATTCAGTATGAAGGTATTCCAGCGGCTCTTGGTATCGCATTCGATGTAACGGATCGAAAACGCATAGAGGAACAATTGCAAGCATCAGAACTTCGGTATCGCATGCTCTTCAAAACCAATCCGCATCCGATGTGGCTTTATGACGTCGATACTCTGCAATTCTTAGAAGTGAATGATGCCGCGATCCATTTCTATGGTTACAGCCGAGAAGAATTTCTTTCAATGTCGATCAAAGATATTCGTCCGGAGGAAGATGTTAAGGATTTGATGAGACATCTACAGCAAGCTGCGGAAAACGATGGATTTGATGAAGCTGGAGTTTGGCGTCATCGGAAGAAAAACGGTAAACTTGTAGATGTTGAAATCATTTCTCATACACTGGAATTTAGCGGTCATAAGGCAAAAATGATTTTGGTAACTGAAATTAAAAAACCAAAACGCGCCAAGAAAAAGAAAAAATAGTTTTCCAATTCGACATTCGAACCGCAAGAAATATCTAATCTATCTCCAGCATAACATTCCTGGTAATGGGCTATTTTGGGTTTCATCTTGATTGATTCTCATATTGATTTAGGAACATTCCATAATTCATTGACATTTGTTTTCAGTTTTAATAAGTTTCATATTGTTGCGCTAAATAATTCACTAATCCATTCACAAATTTAGTGAGATTATCGTGGCTACTCCCCAAGAGGTATATGATTTCATTGTGAAATATATTAATAGTGTAGATACGAGCTATTCAAAGTGGTACGTTGGAATAGCATCTGATCCTGAAAAAAAATTATTTACAGAACATAATGTTTCAAAAGAATCAGGACACTGGATATTCAAAGATGCTGAATCAGAAGACCTTGCTCGCTATGTCGAAAAACACATAAAAAACAATTACGGCACAAAGGGCGGCAAGAGCGGCGGCGATGAGACTTCAACCAGTGTTTATGCGTTCCTTACTACCCTTTCTACCAAAGAATAAACCATTAGTAGAATATACTCCAACTATATTACCATTGTAATCAACTTGTTCAACGCGTTTTCTAAACCTAATACGCATACTGCTTTCAGTGAAGATTCAGTCTCTCAGAGTTTCACCGGCAATGGAGGCAAAACTAATACACGATATTTGGACAGGGGAAGAACTATTGGGTGTACAACAAAATAAAAAAGTTGCTTAAACTTTAAGGAGTAATATGCCCACTATAAATATTTGGCGCAATCGGAATATAAATAGAGATTACAATGAAATTAATATTGCCTTCTTTAAAAGTCTTTGTCCGATTTGCGGAGATAAGCCACGTGAACTTTTTCTTGAGATTGAAAGCGAAAGATCGCTTGTCATAAATGTTAAAAAAGTATGTTATTATAAATGCCATCAACAATCACCTTTCCGATGATTTACAGCTTAAAGCTTGATTCTATATAAATTTTTTAAATTAAAATGTACCACTATCACATTTCTAGATTTCTTGACAAATGCTCAAGTTTCCAGTATATTGACCACCGCATTAGGTAGTTTTTTCATTATAGAATTGCGGTAATATCTTATGCTCACGGAATTTGGCAAAGTTTTTATTTTCCTTCTTATCGGTGCAATTTTTGTCGCCCTCGGCTTGATCGGTGCATGGATATTTCGTCCGCATCGTCCATATCCAGAAAAAAATGCGACGTATGAATGTGGTGAGGAACCGGTTGGCAGTGCGTGGATTCGCCTCAATGTCCGCTTCTATGTTACTGCACTTGTTTTTCTGATTTTCGATGTGGAAGTAGCGTTTCTCTTTCCATGGGCACTCATCTATCGGCAGTTTGGCCTTTTTGGTTTCTTAGAGATGGCAATTTTCCTTTTCATTCTGTTTGTCGGCTATGCATATGCGTGGGTTAAGGGAGACTTGAGTTGGGATAAACCAAAACCGCAAATTCCTGCTATAAACCGCACAATTGTAATTGCAGGGAGAATGAAAAGCGCTTCTGAGATTTTAGACGATAATGATATTAACGAAGGCGTGGAGTAAGGCCAGTGGGACTTCTTGATCAACGATTTGAAAACGGCAATGTCTTCATCACTTCACTTGATGATCTTCTGAATTGGGCGCGTTTATCATCGCTCTGGCAGATGCAATTTGGTCTTGCTTGCTGTGCAATTGAAATGATGGCGGCGTCGGCTTCCAATTTCGATATCATGCGTTTCGGTGTCATACCGCGTGCAACACCGCGTCAAGTGGATGTGATGTTTGTTGCAGGAACAGTAACGATAAAAATGGCATCTCGTATAAAGCGTTTATACGATCAAATGTCTGAACCGCGATATATTATATCGATGGGAAGTTGTTCCAATTGCGGCGGACCATATTGGGAACATGGCTATCACGTATTGAAAGGTGTTGATCGGGTCATTCCGGTTGATGTGTATATACCCGGGTGTCCGCCGCGTCCGGAAGCATTATTAGAAGGCATTATGAAATTGCAGGAAAAGGTGCGTAAGGAAAGTATGGTAAAGAAACGGTCGTAAGAAAGATGACAGCTCAAGAAATATTTGATATTTTAAAAATTAGATTTGGCGATGCACTCATTGAGGAGAAGCTTAGTGCCGCGGGAGGATCCGCCTCTGTGGGGTATGCGATGCAGGTGTGGATTAATATCGCACCAGACAAGGCTAAAGAAATCTCCTTTTTCCTTCGCGATGATAGCGCGATGCAATTTGATTATCTTTCCTGTTTGAGTGGAGTGGATTACAATAACGGAACACTCGGAATTGTCTATCATCTGAGCTCAATGGTTCATAAACACAAGATTGTTTTAAAAACTTTCTGTACGAAAGAAAATCCGCACGTTCAATCTGTCAGCGATGTATGGGGAACTGCCAATTGGCATGAGCGCGAAGTGTTCGACCTCTTTGGCATCGTCATTGATGGACATCCTGATTTACGCCGCATTTTACTGCCGGATGATTGGGAGGGTAATCCACTTCGTAAGGATTATAAAGTTCAGGAATTTTATCACGGTATGAAAGTTCCGTACTAACACTGAATGATTGACTTAACTATGCTACAACCGCCGACTCTTCCTACAGATTATACCGTAAAACTCGGTCACACCAAGACTTCGACTGGTAAAACAATTCGTACGGAAGAAATGATTGTTAACATGGGTCCGCAGCATCCATCCACGCATGGTGTATTGCGGCTCGAAATTGTTATCGACGGTGAAATTATTGTTGATTGCATTCCGCACATCGGATATTTGCACCGGTGTTTCGAGAAACATTGTGAGCAAATGACAAATTATCAGCAGATCATTCCCTATGCAGACCGAATGGATTATTGTTCAGCGATGACCAACGAATGGGCGTTTGTGCTTGCCGTAGAACGATTGCTGAAGATTGAAGTGCCGGAGCGTGTAGAATATATTCGTGTGATTATGGCGGAACTGCAGAGAATCGCAAGCCACTTGATTGCTGTCGGTACATACGGCATTGACTCCGGTGCGTTCACGCCTTTTCTCTATACTTTTATCGACCGTGAAAAAATTCTCGACCTCTTCGAAATGACGTGCGGTGCACGCCTGCTCTATAATTATATTTGGATTGGCGGCCTCTCGCATGATCTGCCACCGAATTTTATTGGACAAGCGAAAGATTTTATTACGTATTTCCATCCACGCATTACGATGTTGAACGACTTGCTCACCTACAATGAAATCTTTGTTAAACGAACGGCGAATGTAGGCGTTTTGCCGAAAGATGTTGCCATTAATTTTGCAGTCAGTGGACCACAGCTTCGCGGTTCCGGTGTGAATTGGGATTTGCGCCGCGATGATCCATATTCTATTTATCATAAATTAGAATGGCAGCCGCAGATTGGCAAAGGTGAAGTGGGAACGGTCGGCGATTGCTGGGATAGACATATCGTTCGTATGCGTGAGATGGAGCAAAGTCTTAATATCATAGAGCAGGCGCTTGCCGCATTGCCGGAAGGGAATGTGAAGGCGGCGATACCGAAACGCATTCGTCCGGAAAAAGATGCGGAAATCTATGTTCGCACAGAAGCATCGCGCGGTGAATTAGGATATTATATTATCAGCGATGGCACTACAAGCCCGTTTCGTGTAAAAGCGCGCGGGCCGGCATTTGTGAACCTAAGTGTTCTGCCGGAAATTGTCCGCGGCGGCTTAATCGCTGATTTAGTACTTACTGCAGGCAGTATTGATATTGTACTTGGTGAAGTTGATCGATAGAATTTAAGAGGTTTAAATCTCAATATCTGAAATAGAAGTTTAATCGATTATGGAATTCATTCAAACATTACTAGCGAATCAGGTACTCGTCTCAATTCTTCTGAGCGCGCTTCCCCTTGTCTTCATCGTTCTCATGGTGTTGGTGGTACTCTACACAGAAATGAAAGTGGCAGCGCATATACAGGATCGTGTTGCATATATGCGTACCGGTTGGCATGGCGTGCTTCAGCCCATCGCTGATATGCTTAAGCTTCTGCAAAAAGAAGATATTATTCCAACGAAATCGGACAAACTGTTATTTCGTACAGCGCCGTTTATCGCATTTACAGGAACATATGTTGCATACGCTGTGCTTCCATTCAGCAGTATTTATATAGGTTCCAATATCAATCTTGGTGCATTCTTTTTAGTGGCGGCCGGCTCTTTTGTCGTCATCGGAATTCTCATGGCTGGATGGGCATCGAATAATAAATGGTCGCTTATCGGCGGAATCCGTTCAGCATCACAAATGATCAGTTACGAAATTCCAACAGCTCTTGCTGTCATCATTGTTGTGATGATTACCGGATCGCTTAACCTGCAAGATGTTACGAAGTTTCAAGACGGCGGTATGGGCAACTGGATAGTCTTTGGCGGTCCGCTGCCATGGATGCAGAAATTGATGCTGATGCCCTTCACGCTTGTCACATTTTTTATTCTTTTCGTTGCTTCCATCGCCGAAGTTAACCGCACGCCATTTGATTTTCCTGAAGCTGAATCGGAGTTGGTGCAGGGATTCAATACAGAATACAGCGGTATGCGGTTTGCTATGTTTTATCTATCAGAGTATGCAAATTTGTTTACCGTATCGGCGGTTGTCGTGTCGCTCTTTCTCGGGGGATGGTCCAGTCCGTTTGGTACATTTATGTCGGGACCATTGTGGGGCATTTTCTGGTTTGTTGTAAAAGCGTATATGTTTATGTTGATACAAATTTGGATTCGGTGGACGCTTCCTCGGTTACGTGTCGATCAGCTGATGTTTGTCTCATGGAAAGTTTTAACGCCATGGCTCTTTGTCTGCATTCTTGGCGTCGGTTTAATTTTAGTGCTTTGATAGTATGTAACTGGTAGGTATTTTTAATAATAGGCGGAATATTCCCTCTCCTTGTAGGAGAGGGTTAGGGTGAGGTTAAATTACACAAACCCCACCTTAGTCCTCCCCTCATGGGGGAGGAGATTCAAAGGCCTAAATTATTTTGCCACTAAAAAAAATATATTGATGAGTTACGAAAGAATATATTAACATCTAGATATTAGAAATCGGATATCAGAAGTTTCCATGTCGGCGATAAAAACATATTTTTATAATATTTATCATTCTCTCTTGACGGTGATCGTAGGAATGAGGATTACGATCAAGCATATCTTCACTCGTTCGGCAACTATCCAATACCCGACAGTCAAAATGAAAATCCCCGAGCGGGGACGCAATCGTTTGTTTGTTAATATCGACGATTGTATTGGTTGTGATCAATGCGCAATTGCATGCCCAGTGGATTGTATCACAATTGAAACGATCAAATCGACTCCTGACATGGATTTAGGAATAACGTCAAAAAAAACGAAGAAACGGCTCTATATTCCGTGTTTCGATATCGACATTGCGAAGTGCTGCTACTGCGGACTTTGCGTGTGGCCATGCCCGACAGAGTGCATTGTTATGACAGATGTGTACGAATTTGCGGAATATGACAGGCAAAATTTGATATACAGTTTCAGCAATATGACGACGGAAGAAATCACGGCAGCACAAGACCGATTAGAAAAGTATAACGAAGAACAGGCGGCAAAGAAAGCAGCTGCCACCGTTGCAGTAAAAGAATCGCCTGCGTCTTCAACTTCAGCGTCACCTGTAACGCCTCCACCAATAAAACCAGCACCTCCGACAGTGGAGCCGAATCAAGGTTAAGATAATATTTTAATTTGAATTGATAGGAATGTTTTTATTGCTTTTAACTTTATACTTTTAACTTGATACTTATGGAGCTTTACACAATAATATTTTATTTCTTCACAGTGATTACGCTGGGATCGACGTGCATTGTTGTATTTTCTAGAAACATTGTACGCGCAGCATTTGCGTTGTTGTTTGCATTTTTTGGTGTAGCGGGAATTTATATTTTTCTTCTTGCCGATTTTATTGCTGTTACACAGCTGCTTATATATGTCGGCGGAATTATGGTACTGATTCTGTTTAGCGTAATGCTGACGAGTCATCAAATTAATGTAGATGCAAAAACGGGCGTGATTCAAACATTGCCGGCAATACTCATTTCTGCTTGTATCGGTGGAGGATTGGTTTGGGTCTTTTGGATAACAGACTGGAAAGTGAATTCGCAATTGCCAATAGTAGAAACGACCGCACCGAAAATCGGCGAAATGCTCTTGACAAAATACTTGTTACCGTTTGAAGTTGCATCTGTGATATTACTCGTTGCACTGATCGGTGCGGCAATGATTGCACGAAGAGAGAAGAAAGTGTAAATAAATATGCAAGATTTAATAAATTTTCTACAGCACCCAGGACTGACACATTTTCTTATTCTCAGTGGACTATTATTCTCATTTGGTATATTTGCTATTTTAACTCGTCGCAATGCCATTATGGTTTTAATGGGTGTCGAACTTGTACTAAATGCCGCCAACATAAATTTCGTCGCATTCTCGCGTTATGTTACCACATCACTTGATGGGCATGTTGTGGCGATTTTTGTAATCATTCTTGCCGCGGCAGAAGCAGCAATTGCACTGGCAATCATTTTGAATATTTATCAGAATTTCAATACTGTGAATGTAGATGAGATAAATAAATTGAAAGATTAGCAGTGCCGATCGACAATCGGCAATCGTAAATTGAAAATCAGAATATGTCACAAGAAACTTTACTTACTCTCGCATTGATCGTTTGGCTGGTCCCGTTAGTGGACTTTGCTGTGTTGATCTTTTTCCACAAACGTTTGCCGCGTTCCGGTGATTGGTTGGGCACATCAATTCTGTTTGCCGCACTTGCACTTTCATTGGTGATTCTTTTCACGAAACTAAATTATTTTCACGACCAAACACTGCAGACAATATTTACGTGGGTGAATTTTGGAAACGTGCCGGGTATAGGCGAGATGCAAATCGATTTGGGCTTCATGATCGACAATGTTGCAGCGATTATGCTCGTCGTGGTATGTATTGTCAGTTCACTTGTGCATTTGTTCTCTATCGGTTATATGAAGGATGATATACGCTACGGCCGCTATTTTGCATATCTTGGCTTGTTCTCTTTTTCAATGTTCGGCATTGTTCTCACGAATAATTTATTGCTTATGTATGTGTCATGGGAATTAGTGGGACTGAGTTCATATTTACTCATCGGTCACTGGTTTGAAAAGAAGTCAGCTTCCGATGCCGCGAAGAAAGCGTTCATCGTCACTCGCATTGGCGATGTCGGAATGTTCATCGGCATTTTAATTCTCTTCAACACATTTCACACTTTCACTTTTGATGCAATATTCGAAGCGATGAAGGCGGGGCATATTCCGTTCGGAAGTGAAACGTGGTTGACTGCTTCTGGTCTGCTTATTTTCTGCGGTGCTGTTGGCAAGTCAGCGCAATTTCCGCTACATGTATGGCTGCCGGATGCGATGGAGGGCCCAACACCGGTCAGCGCACTGATTCACGCCGCAACAATGGTTGCGGCTGGTGTTTACTTGGTGACGCGCACATTTGCGATGATGACAGCTGAAGCATTGATGGTGATTGCTTACATCGGCGCGATCACGGCTTTCATTTCTGCGACAATTGCGATTGCACAGAACGATATTAAAAAAGTGCTTGCGTACTCTACAGTAAGTCAACTTGGCTATATGATAATGGGACTCGGCGTTGGTGCATACACAGCCGGATTTTTCCATCTTACTACACATGCGATGTTTAAAGCCGGACTTTTTCTCGGTTCCGGTTCTGTCATTTATGCAATGCACAATGCTTTGCACCGCGCGAACGACCACAACACCGATGCACAAGATATCCGCAATATGGGCGGGCTTCGCACAAAGATGCCCATTACGTTCTGGACGTTTTTAATGTACACGTTGGCGATTTCCGGCATACCACTCACGTCTGGATTTTTAAGTAAAGATGAAATTCTTGCGGGCACATTAGCATTCGGAAGTCTTCATGGCGGCTGGCACTGGGTCATTCCGATTACCGGATTTTTTGTGGCAGGTCTGACTGCGTTCTACATGTTTCGCCTTGTTATTCTGACGTTTCTTGGAGAACACAAAGATCCGCACCGCATCGAGGCAGTTCATGAGTCACCTTGGGTTATGACGGTTCCGCTTGTCGTGCTTGCAGTGCTGTCGTTCTTTGCATTTTATAGTTTCAATCCGATTGGTGCAGCGTCTGGATGGTTTTATCAAGCAGTTGCTCGTCCCGATTCAGTGGTACCGATTGCTGTAGCAGCGGTGAATACCGAGATATTCACTGAGACGCTTCATCATTCCCATGGGCTTGCAATGCTTCTCTCGCTTAGTGTGGCAGGCATTGGAATTCTCGTTGCCTTCACAACATATTACTGGAAGAAAATTAATGCCGATACAGTGGCTTCTGCACCAGTGTTTAAATATCTCTATAAGTTCTTCCTCAACAAGTGGTATTTTGATGAGTTCTATCAGGCAACATTTGTAAATGGAATCGACGCTCTCGCAGCGGCATATCGCTGGTTTGACAATGTCGTTATCGATGGCATTGTGAATGGCGTTGCAAAGTGGACAGTTGGAATCACACATGGCGTCAAACATACGTGGAAAGAAGGAATAGCTGGCTCAATTTTCTATCTTATTGTTTTCGCTTTGCTGTCGCTCTTCATGGGATGGCAAGTAACTGTAGGTTTATTGGCGGGGAGTGGAAGTACTGTTGCAATGATTGAGTGCGGCTTGCTAGGTTTGTGTGTTGCGGCGCTATCATTCTTTTTATTCTATGTTGGCGTCGGCGGTTTCGATAATAAAATTATAGATGGGATAGTGAATCTTGTCGTATCTCTTGCAGGTCTTTTGGGTTTGCTAGCACGCAAACTTCAAACAGGAAAAGTGCAGACCTATCTTGCCTTTGCTCTCTTTGGAGTCATGGTATTTTTCTTGTGGTTCAGATGACGCGAGTATTGAAAAAGTTTTCTTAAGGAGTTGAGACTAATGACATTTCAATTATTTGGTATCGGAATATTAAGTTGGATTACATTCTTGCCTGTCATCGGCATGATTATTGTCCTGCTGATTCCCAAGGAAGCACGCAGCGCAATGAAGTGGACTGCGGTCGGTATCACATTCCTGCAAGTCGTGCTTGCCGTGGTGATCTATGCAAACTTCAATTACAATCTTGGCGGCATCAATTCGCAAGAGGGGATGCAATTCGTCGAGAAAGCAAAATGGATTGATATCAAAAGCGTGTCGTGGTTCGGGCGTGTGCTGATCGAATACTTTCTTGGCGTCGATGGTATAAGTGTACCGATGGTTATTCTCACAGCGCTTATAAGTTTCATTGCAGTAATCGCATCATGGAAGATTGACAAAGCGCTCAAAGGATATATGGCGCTGTTGCTGCTCCTCGATACCGGAATGATGGGCGTGTTTGTTGCACTTGATTTTTTCCTCTTCTATGTATTCTGGGAACTCATGCTGCTCCCGATGTACTTCCTCATTGGTGTTTGGGGCGGACCGAGGCGTGAATATGCCGCTATTAAATTCTTCCTTTATACGCTTGCGGGCAGTGTGCTGATGCTCTTGGCGATGATCGCACTCTACTTCAGCGTGACAATTATTGATCCGGCGTCGGGCGAGAAGCTGCATACATTCAATTTACTGGCAATGATGAATCCTGCAAACTTTGAGCCGAACTCGCTGCTTGCCGGCTTCGGAACGCACATGCGTGCACTCGCTTATGTAGCACTCTTCATAGGTTTTGCAATTAAGGTACCAATCTTTCCATTTCATACGTGGTTGCCGGACGCGCATGTTGAAGCGCCGACGGCGATCAGTGTTATTCTTGCCGGTGTTCTTTTAAAAATGGGTGCATATGGACTCATTCGCATCAGTTTCCCGATATTCCCTGAGCTGGCACAAAAGTATGCATTCGCACTTGCGATTTTAGCCTTCATCAATATTGTCTATGGCGCATTATGTGCGATGGCGCAGACAGATTTTAAAAAACTTATTGCGTATTCCAGTGTGAGCCATATGGGAATTGTTCTGCTTGGAATGTCGGCACTGAATACACAAGGTATGATGGGCGCAGTATTCCAGATGTTTAATCATGGTACCATCACGGCAATGCTCTTCCTCATCGTCGGCGTAATTTACGACCGCGCGCACACGCGCGACCTCAATGCGTTTGGCGGTTTGGCGTTAACAATGCCGAAGTACACTGGGATTATGACAGTTGCGTTTTTTGCAGCACTTGGTTTGCCCGGTTTAAGCGGATTTGTCTCGGAAGCGTTCTCGTTCCTTGGTGCATTTCAAGTGGACAAACTGCGCGTTATCACAATGGCATCAACGCTGGGTATTGTTCTTACCGCTGCGTATATGCTGTGGACATTGCAGCGGGTATTTCTCGGAAAGGCGAATGAAAAATGGAGTACGATGCCGGATGTGGATGGACGGGAAATATTCATGCTCGCCCCGCTGGCGATCATTATTCTTGTGCTCGGAATCTATCCGTCATTTATGTTGAATATAATGACGTCATCAGTCAATCATCTAGTTGATCTTGTAGCGAAAGGCGGCGCGGCTGTCGCATTGATTCCATAAATAGTGAATCGCAAAATTGGAATTTTTACTAAAGGCGGATTCACCTCTAGTGCAGATAATTAAAGAAAAAATAATATGTTCGTCCAACAGATAATACAAAATCTTATACACTTCCTGCCGGAGATGGTATTAACGGCTACGTTTTGCATCGCAATATTGGCGGGACTGATTTTCCGAAATAATTCCAAAGTTGTTGGATGGGTTGCATTCATTGGTGTGATGACAGCATTGTTATTTGTAATCAATCAGTCGGGAACTTCGGAAGAAATCTTCTCTGGTATGATAGCAGTTGATCCATTTGCAGTGTTCTTTAAATCTCTTACGGCAATCTGCGCGTTAATAATTATTCTGTTCTCGGCTTACTCGGTAGAAGTGCAGACAACCGTGAAGCGCATGGCGGAATATTACGCGTTGCTCATAACCATGACACTTGGAATGTTCTTGATGGCAGGTGCAACAAATTTGCTGATGATGGTCTTGGCAATGGAATTGACAAGTTACTCATCCTACATTCTTGCCGGATATACCAAGGAAGCATCGGATTCGAGCGAAGCTTCATTGAAGTACATCATTTATGGCGCGGTCTCATCGGGCGTTATGTTATACGGTGTCTCGATTCTCTTCGGCCTGTCCGGCGCAATGAATTATTCTGGTATCAATCGCGCGTTGACTTTGAGCGCTCCAAATTATTATGCGCTGCTTATTGCAACGATTTTTATTGTTGTCGGTTTCGGTTATAAGATCTCCGCTGTACCGTTTCATTTCTGGACTCCAGATGTGTACGAAGGCGCTCCGATTACGATCACAGCTTTTCTTTCCGTCGCATCAAAGGCGGCGGGTTTTGCAATGATGATGCGATTCTTCAAAGTCATCTTCATCGATACAACAATTCTTGCGCTTCCTTCCGGTGTATGGATATCGCTCTATCATTTCGAATGGAACAAGTTACTCGTCATTCTTTCAGTACTCACAATGACGCTTGGTAATCTCGTTGCTGTCTGGCAGGATAATCTTAAACGTCTGCTCGCTTATTCAAGCATTGCACATGCCGGATATATGCTGATGGGTGTAGTTCTTCTCAGTGATAAAGGTGTTGCTGCTGTCCTCATTTATTTCGTCATGTATTTATTTATGAATCTCGGTGCATTCTATGTGGTAATGCTCGTTGCGAACAAAACGGGAAGTGAAGACATTAGCGCTTTCAGAGGACTTGGTTATCGATCTCCGATTATTAGTGTGGCAATGGCTATCTTCCTTGTATCGCTTACCGGATTGCCACCGACTGCAGGTTTTATTGGGAAATTTTATCTTTTTTCCGCGGTTCTGGATGCAAGATGGATTTGGCTTGCAGTTGTTGGCGCTGTAAATAGTGTAATCTCGCTTTACTACTATGCACGAGTACTTCGTTATATGTTTCTCCGAGATGCAAAAGATAATTTGGAAAATCTTCATATTCTTCGGATAGAAGCATTGATTCTACTAGTACTTGCTATCCCGACGCTTATATTTGGGCTATATTTTGCACCAATCGTGGATTTAGCAAATGCATCGGTGCAGATGTTTGGTTTGCATTAAACCTGCACAAACATCTGAATAGCACTCTTTACCAGTGTTTTGTGATCGCGGTATTTGTTTGTCAGTTGAGAAATCCTTAGATTAAACAGAATTTATTATAAAAATACAACGGCGATTTATGAATTTTAAATATAAGTGAATCAATGGAACAACAGACACTAAATATTCTTCTTGTCGATGATGATGAATTTTTTGCCAACATTGTTGCTAATCAACTTCAAGATGAATATAAATACAAGGTAACAATTGCGTGCAATGGCCGTGAAGCAAGTGAATTAATTGCCACGGGAGGCAGTAATCATTTTGATATGGTTCTTACAGATTACTTCATGCCTGAAATGAACGGCATTGATTTGCTGAAATGGATCAATGAACATGACATGGAAACACCCGTGGTCATGTTAACAGCGGCTGGTTCAGATGTCGTTGCTGTTGAAGCGATGAAATTAGGCGCATATGATTATGTACGGAAAGAACAGCTTGACCTTCAGCACCTTAAAGTTGTGATTGATGCAACACATGAGCGGCATCAATTTCGTATTACGAAATTGATGGAAGAAGAACGAGCTCGGGAAATTGGATTAAATAATCTTGCTACGGAAAAAGTGCGCGATGTACTCAATGCACTTACACCAACAATAAACTCTGCTCTCGCGAACATAAACGGAGATATTGAAGGCCGCGGTGAAGAACTCTGCAAACAGCTGCCATCGCCACAGAATGAGCAAGTTTTTGAACTGCTAAGACAGATTCAACGTTCGGCCATATTACTGGAGACTTCAATTCGAGGATTATTAGGATTGTACAGAATGCTGTACGCTCATCATGCCGAAGCTCAAGAGCTTGACCGATTGAAGCGAGAGATAGAAGAGAAGACAATCTCCGTCTGATTTATTTTCTTTTACTTTTTACACGATCATATATTAACCGAACACCGTCCAGTACAAGCGTTGGTTCTACGTGCTGAATAATCCGCGTTTGTTCCGCAACGAATGTTGAAAATCCTCCTGTTGCTATCACCGTTGCCTTCTTCGACCGATGTTTATGTGTTTCTTTTTGAATTCGGTTCACCATTCCCGTCATCTCATCTATTGCGCCCCAGAGAATTCCAGCTTGCATACTGCTAATAGTATTCGTGCCGATAACAGTTGCAGGAAGATGCAGTTTTTCCACGGCTAATCGCGGCAGCTTTGCGGTCCGCTTATGTAAAGAAATTGCTGATGTTTCTATTCCCGGAGCAATAACACCACCGAGATAGTCACCGTTTGATGCAATGACATCGTATGTTGTAGCTGTTCCAAAATCAATAATGATAAGCGGTCCGCCATATTTAGAGTAACCAGCAATTGCATTGCAGATTCTGTCGGCGCCGAGGGACTTTGGGTTGTCGTAAAGAATATTGATTCCGAGATTCAATTCAGTGCTTACGATCATCGGTTCTTGACGGAAATACTTTTTTGCCATTGCAGCATAGACAATGGTGAGCTTCGGAACAACAGATGAAATGCCGATACCTTCGATCTTCTTTGTGTTTATACCAATTTCAATAAGTAATGAATGAACGTGTTCGAAAAGTTCATCAACTGTTCGTTGCAGCGTGCTTGTCAATCTGCAGCCAATGAGGAGCTTATCTTTCTTGTATATCCCAATCACAGTATGGGTGTTGCCAATATCAATTGCTATGAACATGTTAATTCTTCTTCCTTAGAGTATCATTTATTTGTTGCTTAGCAATAGTCACGTTGCCGGCATGAAACACATGCTGACCTGTCCTTGTCTCTACAATTAATCCTCCGTCATCAGCAAGAGCGATAGCAACACCGTCTATGATATTACCCGCTTGAGTAAGCATTATCCGTTTACCAAATATCGCCGCACGTGCTTTCCATTCCATCAGCACGGATTTGAAATCTCCTTTCCTCACATATGTGTAAAGCGATTCTAACGATGACATAATTTGGCAGAACACATTTCTTTTATCAAACTCTGTGCTGCATTCACTGCTGAGCGATGTTGCTTTGCCTTCAAGGTCACCCAAAAAGTTTTTTTGGTTCACATTTAACCCAATGCCGATAATAACATAATCGAGTTTATTTTGCTGAAAGGTACTCTCCATAAGTATGCCGCAGCATTTTTTATCATTTAACAGAATATCATTTGGCCATTTGCATTCGCATTGCATACCGGTAACTGTTTCAACGGCAAGTGCAATACCAGCGGCGGCAAAGAAGGGAAGTAATCCAATCTTGTCTATGCTGAATGTCGGCCGGATTATTATTGTGAACAATAAATTATTCCCAGATTCTGCTTGCCATGTTCTTCCAAATCGTCCGCGGCCATCCGTCTGATGATCAGCTATGACAACGGTTCCTTCCTCGGCACCTTTGTTTGCAAGAATTTTTGCATGACTATTAGTTGAATCGATAGAATCATAAACGAATAACTTGCGCCCAAATATTTGTGTAGTCAAACTGCGTTGGAGTTCTTCTTCTGAGTACATTAGTACGGGATCCTATTGCTGCGCGGGTATCTTCGTTAATGGAAGATCCAGATTTGCAAGCCGCCATCCGAGGTCGTAAATCAATCGTCCTATCTTTGCCATTCTTCCGAAGAGAATTTTATCTACGGTATCAGTTGGTTTATGATAATCGCGGTGGATGCCATCGAAAAGAAATACGATTGGTACACCGTTTTTTGCGAAGTTGTAATGATCACTTCTGTAATAGAACTGTTCCGGATCATGTTCTCCATTGAATGTATAATCAAGTGTGAGATGTTCTGATTCATTGTTTGCTATTTGAAGCAAACTATCGAGTTCAAGACTGATTTTATTGGAACCAATAACATAAATATAATTAGTGTCTTTATTTGCTTCGTGTGTCGTATCGATTCTGCCAATCATATCTAGATTCAAGTCTGCCGTCGTTTTATCTAATGGAATGATTGGATTGTTTGTATAATACTTAGAGCCAAACAACCCCTTTTCTTCACCAACAACAGTCATAAAAAGGAGACTACGTTTTGGTCTAATTGGATTTGTTGCAAATGCTTTCGCAAGTTCCAGAATAGTAACAGTCCCGGAACCATCGTCATCTGCGCCGGGATAGAGAACACCATTACGACTTATTCCAAGGTGATCGTAATGTGCTGTAAATACTACGACTTGCGATTTGAGATCCGGATCGTTTCCCGGCAGAAAGCCAAGAACATTTTCAATTTGCTTTATCTCATGAATGGATTTCGAGACTATGGTAACGGTTGCATTGTCAATGAACGTCGGAGCGAATTGTTCGCCTTGGAGTGCCTCGTTTTTAAGTTGTTTCAGCGATTTGCCCGATAGTTTTAAAACTACTTCCGCCACTTCTGGTGATACAAGAAACCGGATAAATTGCTGCCGTAATTGAGATGAACTATCTTTCATCCGCATCGTTCCTTTATCCGAACCAAAACTGCTCATCATCTCCTGTGCTTTTTCAAATGTTGCCGGTCCTTCGATATCCGGAATCATCAATGTCGCCGCCGCCCCTGCATCGCGGCGAATCGCGAACAACCGTCGCATTGTTGTTGCCTTGGATGTATCGTTGGCGAAATTTTTCTTGCCAATAAAGACGAACACAACACGTCCGGCAAGTTTCGCTTTTGCAGTGGAATCCAATTCTGTGTCTGTGAATCCTACAAATACTGCGGATCCACTTACTGCAGTATCTTTCGCCCCTTCAGAAATAAAGTCTGTTCCCCAGATGAAATTCTTTTTCACTCCATTAACATCGGTTATTATCTTCGTTTCTGGATCGACGCGTGAGACCTCGACATCAAAATGCTGGAAGTATGTTCCATTATCGCCAATAGCTTTGAGATTCAGTTTCTTAAAAATATCTGAGATATAATTTGCTGCTTTCTTTTGACCGGGGTATGAAGTCTCTCGTCCTTCTAAACTGTCCGAGGCTATAACGGTAAGATGAGATTTAAGATCAGTGGCATTGATAGATTCGTAGCCGATTTTGGATTTTGGATCGATGGATTGAGCATAGACTATTACTGAGAATAATGGCAGAAGTAAAAACAACCGACGCATAATGGCTCCTGAATAAAAGTTGATAGAAAAAGATACGCTAAAATGGGTATGAAATGCAAGGTGAACAGGAAGCAGGTAACGGGCTATTTGGGATTCACTTTCACAATAAGTCTTACATACTACCTTCAACTGCTGTAATAGGTTTTGCACGATAGGTAAGATACCCTTCTGCTGCAAAGAGGATCAGTGCTACCCAGATAATGCTGTAGCCGATGAATTGAATGTGTGTGAATGGTTCTTTATAGATGATGACACCGATAAGAAACTGCAGTGTCGGGGAGATGTATTGCAAGATACCCACAAGTGAAAGTGAGATGCGCTGTGTTGCTGAAGCGAACATGAGAAGAGGAATGGTTGTAACTAATCCGGCGCCGATCATAAGAAAGTCCGAAGAAGTTCCCGTATGGAGAAACGCACCGGATCCTATTTTGTCGGAATATAGAAGATAACAGAACGCTGGAATCAATAGAATGCCAGTCTCCAATGTCAAACCGTAAAGCGAACCAAGCGGAGCGATTTTTTTAACAAGTCCATAAAGGCCAAAAGAAAAGGCAAGTGTAAGAGCAATCCAGGGAAGAGAACCATATGCGAATGTCAGAAACAGAACTCCCGCAACCGCGAGACCCAGAGGAACCCATTGTCTTGGACGCAGATGTTCATGCAAGAAGATGACCCCTATTAGTACACTGAGAAGAGGATTGATGAAATATCCCAGACTGGTTTCAACGATGTGCCCGGCATTGACCGCCCAGACATACGTTAACCAATTGATGCCGATGAGTAGAGCCGCCGCAGTGTACAATCGCAGAACACCCGGAGCGAAGACAGCCTGTCGGAATTCCTTCCACCGTTGAGTAAGCAGAATGACAACAGCCAATGCAAAAAATGACCAGAGAATACGGTGACTTATTAATTGCAGTGCTGGTACGTGATGAAGCCACTTCCAATAAATTGGTAAAACTCCCCAACTGACGTATGCTCCAATAGCATACCGCATTCCTTTATTCATCAACAATTCTCTTTTTTATAGCAGAAGTTGAACTATAAATCTTTACGTAAGGTATGGAAAAAAAACATCACAGAAAAATATCTGATATAGTTAGCAGTGGAATATTTCTAACTCCGTCCGACATTTTTACACAGAATAGCGTCATGATTCTTACTGATGCAATATAGTTATGTATGAAATTCCTGAATTCTCGGATCGAGAATGATGTCAGAATACTTCAACGGAGCTTTGAGGTGGAGGCCCTCGTAAGACGTGCAACGGCTGAGTGCGACGTACGATTGTCCATGTGCGAATGCTCCATAGCCCAGGTCGATGATGACGTTGTCGAATGTTTTGCCCTGACTTTTATGGATGGTAATTGCCCATGCAAGTTTTATTGGGTATTGACGGAATGAACCTATAACTACGGACTCAAGGCTGCGATGAACACGATCATAATCATAAATCGATTTTTCCCAGCTAGTCGGTTCAATGGTATGCACTGCGGTACCGAATAAAACCTTAATAGTGTCGTGCGAAAGCTGCTGCACAACACCCAGCGATCCATTCACCCATCGTTTGTTCGGATCATTCTTGACCATCATGATCTGGGCGCCTTCTCTCAATCTGAGTCTCTTGTCGGTAGGGTGCGATTTATCATCAAAGTCGCCGTCGATGACCGCGTCGAAAACATATTCCACCGTCGGCAGCTCAGAAAGCCGTTGGAGGTTGATCGCCGAGGCACGAGCGTTCGTGGCGGTAAGAGTGATTGCGAGGTCATGACTACTGAGTTTTAATGAGGACTGGTATCGTTGATTGATTATTTTTAAGTCAGACTGCTCAAGTTCGTTGTTTCGCACTTTATTCAGAAGTCTGATAAAGTCCGGGTCGCTTTGACGAAACACGCGCTGCAGCTCTATCTTATGCAAACGTATTTCGCTGAACACCTTTGCGCTGAAAAAATATGGAGTCATATAATTATCTGCGAAATATTCTTCCAAGTCCTGTTCTATCACCGGTGGCAGTTGGAACAAGTCCCCGATCAATATCAGTTGAACACCTCCGAACGGTTCATACGGCTGATTGCGATTTAACCGGAGTGATGCATCTATCGCGTCCATCATATCGGCGCGTACCATGGATGCCTCGTCGATAATGAGGGTCTCAAGGGCTGCGAACAAGTCTGCTTTGCCGCGTATCTTTTTGATGTTGTCCAGCGTAATGAAGTGCGTGGGGAAGCGAAAGAAGGAATGGATTGTTGCTCCGCCGATGTTTACCGCAGCTATCCCTGTAGGAGCGAGGATGACGACTTCCTTGCGTGTTTGTTTTTTAAAGTAATGAAGAAGTGTGGACTTACCCGTCCCGGCGTTGCCTGTGATATACAGGTGCTTCCCGGTATGTTCCATTAGCTCAAACGCAGCCGAGAATTCCTGTGTCAACTCAAAGTCGGAAGGAATACCGGAAGCATAAGAAGAAAGCAGTTCTTTCTTCTGCATCCTTGATGTCTTAGGCGATTCAGCTGCCGCTTTCTTGTGCAGAGTGGGAACAGATTTATTTGTTTTTTTCAATGGTCCTAAATTTTATAAGTAATATTTATGTGTGCATGAGGTATCATTTGCACTATATTTGATTAAACTGTTGTTCAAGAGGAAACAGTTTCTACTTGGTTAATAAGTCCGAATTGCAGCAAATGGTGATAGCAATGCTTGAATTGAGATCGTTGCCACTCCTCCGCACCGAGTGGTCCAAATATGGGGTGAACATGAATCGCACTCGGTTGTTCTTGGAAATGATTGATAAAGCGAGCGACCTCCTTGCGCAAAGCATCCTTCGCGTCAGCGAAGCTAGGGAATCGCAAAGGGAGTGGGTTCTCGCCGAGCAAGGGATTTTTGAACTCATGTGGTGTTGGCTTGTTGCTATAGAGAAATCTTTTCGCCCGCTCAAGTAGGTTTTCCGGAGTACGACAAGGAGCCGTTACAATACCTGTAGCGCATTCAAATGCCCAGACGAGGTGTTCGATTATATGTTGCGGAGTCATTTTGCCCCAAAGAGGCTGAGTATTTTCATCAAGGCAAGCAATGCAATCGGCGAAATATTGATTGAAAAATTTCTTGCGAAGTTTCTCGTCATTGACATCAAAGGGAATTGCAATCATGCTGGAATGATATCCTTTTTATGTGCAAATGTGCGCGAAAACTAATTTTTATATTTAGGTGAGCCATATTTTCTTTGGAATTCCTTTTTTTTATTTAGATAATAAGGCGGAACGATAAATAACACACTCCAAGGAATCAAATAATACACCATCTGTTCCACATCTGGTGATAAGGCTTCTTTTAATTTCCTATAAATTGAACCATTCGTGCTAACTGAATCCCAATTTGCCTTTACATCTGACGTATCCCATTTTTTAAAATCATACCATGTTGAATCATTAGGTTTTAAGCTTATAAGAGAATCTGCCGAATTATACATAATAATAGAAAAATCCTTTTGCCTCCTATAAAGGTCATCAAAATGCACTTCTAAAAGGTACATCATGATAATCAAAAACAATAAGGTTATTCTGATGAAACTTTTCCACATGATATCTTTATGAAAAAACAGAGATGAAAGGCCAGCTAATATAGCTGTGTAAAATAAGCGAAACTGCATCTTAATACTTAAATTAGAATTAAGATTACTATATTCAATTGCCAACCTCTCTTGCAGAACATCTATGAGAATTTTATTATGAGCCGCTGCATGAATATTGAGGACACTTATTGTCGTATCAACCTTTATATCGGATAGGTTTTTACTGAGTATTTGGTGTGGTCTTATTAAATATGTAAATGGGCAGAAAAAATTATATATATAAAAAACAAGACACATATATGCAATACATTTCAATAAAAGCCATAACCACTTTATGTTATGTAATATGTATCTTCTAAAAATAAAGGCTAGCAATCCTGCTATTACCAAACCTGCTATTACCAAACCTGAAGTGGCGAATATTGAAGTAATACAATTCATAATTTATTCCTTATACTTTCTTCATGTTTCTTAATATGCTAGATATACACTGTGGCAATGTGAACTAGCATATTGTATTTCGTAAAAAAAGTTTATTCATATCATTTTCAATTCTGCAACGCACTTCAGTAAACCATTACACCTCGTTCAAAATCGCCGCTCGTGGAGTGTTGCTTTTAGAAGCTCTGCTTCCAATAAATATTATCATTCTGGTGTATTTTTTTCTCACAAAAGCACTCCTAACACCATATTACGCTTTTCCTGCAAACAGGAAAGTACATTCTGCGCCGCTTTTAATTCTTATTAAAAATAAATGGAAATCATTTAAATATTGGCTGCTACTGATATGTAAGTAGATTGAATAAAATTCCAGCCTCTCGTAGCAAAAGAAACGTACGAAGTTGCAAAACAAATATCAAGGAAACGATGTGGAGATGTTAAAGGGCAATATATTCTGTAGAGACGCACAGCTGTGCGTTCCCATAGATTGTTTAAAAAACACTTTTTCATTTCAAACGCCGAGAGTAATCCTATTAAGGTCTTGCTAGGATTCCTCCGCTCCCGATAAATCGAGATCGTCGAAATGACAAGTAATTCAGAAATTTCCGAACATCATTCTTTCTCATATCACAGGGAGTAAGACTCTCGCTTATCCTCCTTATCATTTGCCTCTGCCGTTTCTTCTGAAAATCCTGCCACAACACGATTGCGCCGTCGGAAACATTGGCAGGCACACTGCCAGAATGCCGAGACGATATTCTGTACCTGCTAAGAATCGCCCATAATCCGCACTTTTCTGCCTGGCACACCGATTGAGTTAACTATAGCAGATCACAAAAAAAATCAAAAAAGGAGATACAACAATGTTAGTACGATTTGATTATCCCAAAACCTTCGACAACATGATGGAGGATTGCTGTTCAACTGATTGCATTCCAGCTCGATCAACATTTCCAGCAATGGATATCGTTGAACAAGAAAACGAGATCGTTGTCAGCGCAGAGCTCCCCGGAACAAAGAAGGAAGACGTTAAGATTACGTTCGAGAAGAATGTATTAACGATCAGTGGAGAACGAAAACCCGTTGAGCTGTCGGAAAAGGCGAAAGTTCTTCTGAAGGAAACTCAATCCGAGAATTTTAGCCGTTCTGTGAAGTTAGGATATGAAATAGATTCATCAAAGATATCTGCGGAAATGAGTAATGGCATTTTAACAATCACTTTGCCGAAAACCGAAGCGGTGAAGGCAAAAGAAATATCAATTAACTAAATAAACAACCTTAAAGGAGGGTATACGTATGTCACTCGTACGATGGAATCCAACTCGCGAATTAGCGACTTGGCCCTCTGATCTGTTAGAAGTCAAAGTCAAATAACATATAAAGTGGATGAATAAAATTCATTCATTGATCGATCAACGCACCATGAGGGTTGGGTTTGAGGTGGATCAAGCTCGGCCCATTGGTGCATCAATCCACTTAGCAGCGGCGTACAAGCCGCAAAAGTAAAAAGGAGTTAACAATGTCAAAAAATACAGGAAAAATTATTGGTATCGACCTGGGAACTACAAATTCGTGTGTTGCTGTGATGGAAGGCAATGACCCAGTTGTTATTGCAAACTCGGAAGGTTCACGCACGACACCGTCGGTAGTTGGTTTTACAAAGTCAGGCGAGCGGCTTGTTGGAGCGGCTGCAAAACGTCAGGCAGTGACGAATTCACAAAACACTGTCTTTTCCATTAAACGTTTTATGGGACGATTCTTTAATGAAGTGAACGAAGAAATGAAACTTGTTCCCTACAATGTGGTGCAAGGCGAAAACAATACTGCACGTGTGAAGATAGATGACCGTGTCTATTCGCCTTCGGAAATATCTTCGATGATACTTCAAAAGATGAAACAGACAGCAGAAGATTATCTTGGAACAAAAATCACTGAAGCAGTTATTACTGTGCCTGCATACTTCAACGATGCGCAACGGCAGGCGACAAAAGAAGCCGGCGAGATTGCCGGGCTTAATGTTCGGCGTATTATTAACGAACCAACGGCGGCTGCATTGGCGTATGGTTTGGATAAGAAACATAAAGATTCTAAAGTTGCAGTATTCGACCTTGGCGGCGGAACATTTGATATTTCCGTGCTCGAATTAGGTGAAGGTGTGTTCGAAGTAAAATCCACTAATGGTGACACACATCTTGGCGGTGATAACTTCGATATGCGCGTGCTCGATTACATTGCAGATGAATTCAAGAAAACAGAAAGTATAGACCTTCGCAAAGATCCTATGGCGCTTCAGCGTTTGCGTGAAGCAGCAGAAAAAGCAAAGATGGAGTTGTCGCAGTTACTGCAGACAGAAATTAATCTGCCGTTCATTACGGCAACAGCGGAAGGCCCGAAACATTTGAACATGACGCTCACACGAGCGAAGTTGGAACAACTTGTGGAAGATCTAGTACAGCGTTGTATGCCGCCGGTAGAAAAAGCTTTGAAGGATTCCGGATTAAATCCGAACCAGATTGATGAGATTATTCTCGTCGGCGGAATGACGCGTATGCCGCGAGTTCAGAAATTGGTAAAAGATGTATTCGGAAAAGAAGGACATAAGGGTGTGAATCCGGACGAAGTTGTTGCAGTAGGCGCAGCGATTCAAGGGGGCGTTCTTTCAGGTGATGTAACAGATGTGCTGCTTCTCGACGTAACGCCGCTGACACTTGGTATCGAGACACTTGGTGGTGTAATGACACAGATGATTCAAGCGAACACAACAATACCGACGAAGAAAAGCGAAATATATTCTACGGCATCGGACAGCCAGCCATCTGTAGAGATTCACGTTTTGCAGGGTGAGCGCCCAATGGCTGTTGATAACCGTACGCTTGGTCAATTTCATTTAGATGGTATTCCACCTGCACCGCGCGGTGTTCCTCAAATCGAAGTCACGTTTGATATCGATGCCAATGGTATGCTGCATGTCTCTGCAAAAGACAAAGCAACAAACAAAGAGCAATCCATTCGCATTACTTCTTCCAGCGGATTAAGCAAGGAAGAGGTAGAGAAAATGAAAACTGATGCGACAGCGCATGCTACGGAGGATAAAAAAAGGAAAGAAGAAATCGAGACGAAGAATCAAGCGGACAATCTCGTTTTCCAGACCCGCAAGCAGTTGAAAGACCTTGCCGATAAAATGGATGCAGATACAAAGGCTAAAGTTGAAGTTGCTGCAAATGCTCTCGAAGAAGCAATCAAGGGAAACAATCCTGCAGATATAAAGGCGAAGACAGAAGCACTCAACAATGCCTGGAATGAAGCATCGACAAAGATGTATGAATCGGCGAAAAGTCAACAAGCTCCTGGTGCAGGCGCAGGCGGACAGCAACAGGGTCCGTTCGCAGGCGGTCAACCAGGTGCTGAACAAACGCCTCCGCAACAGCAAGGCGGTGATCAAAGCGGCAAGAAAGTAGAGAATGCCGACTTCGAGGTTGTTGATGATAAGTAAGCGATTTCGCTGATTACTCAGATTTAGCGCTTATTGCAGATTGCGCAAATGTAGGACGAAAGGCGAGGTAACCCCTCGCCTTTTTCGTTAAAAGGAAGGATAAGTTTTTTGTGTCCAACTTGACAATTGCACTTTTATTAATCATCAGAGTTATCCTTTTTTACTAGCTGGAATTATCTATGCAATTGCAAATAAAGACGAAAAAAAATTACAGCGCTCGGGCAGTTTTGCTTCAATGGCAACAATGCTTGATATGGGAGGAAAAGATGAACAGAATGCAATTGAAACGGTGATAAAACAACAGGCAGAAAAGAAGTGGGAAGAACAGGAAAGCGGAGAAGGGAACACATGAACTTCAACAAATTCACAATTAAATCGCAGGAAGTAGCGTAGAAGGCAAAAGAGATTAGTGTAGGACGAGCAACTCTTCGTCTACCTTATCCAAAAGGAAAGTATTAACATCGGGAGCATAGCTCAGGCAAGTTGAAATATCATCTTCTGTTAGAGAAGGAAAGTCATGCAAGATTTGTTCGTGCGTCATTCCGGAACCGAGGTAAGTAAGCATATCATAGACTGCAATGTGCATTCCACTAATGCGCGGTTTACTGCAGCGCCCGACGAATTCTGCCGTAATAATACTTTTATAATTAATCATATATACTTGTTTCAAAGTTAATATTGGAATGTGTTAATAGCAAATAATATCATTGGCAAGTGAATTGTTTTTCGAAATATTGAGGTAGTCATGAATTTTAATAAATTCACAATTAAATCGCAGGAAGCGGTACAGAACGCGCAGGAGATTGCATCGAGCTATGGCAATCAAGTTATCGAACCAGAGCATCTATTAGCGGCACTCGTGCAAGATAGCGAAGGCATCGTCGTGCCAATCCTGCAAAAACTTGGCACCAACGTCAACTATCTTAAAATAAAAATTAATGAGACGGTGGAACATCTGCCAAAAGTACAAGGCTCGAATGTTAGTAATCAACAGATATCATCCGCCCTTGGGCAAGTATTCGAGTCTGCACAGCAGGAAGCGCAGCAGTTAAAAGACGAATATATCAGCACCGAGCATCTATTGTTGGGATTGCTTGCTGTAAAAACATCAGCAACAAAATTGCTAACCGACCAAGGTGTGACAAAAGAAAGCATATACAAGGCACTCAAAGATGTGCGCGGTTCACAGCGTGTTACAGATCAGACACCTGAGGACAAGTACCAATCTCTGGAGCGATTTGGTCGCGACCTGAACGATCTCGCGCGTAAAGGTAAATTAGATCCGGTCATCGGACGCGAAGAAGAAATTCGCCGTGTGCTTCAGGTGCTCTCGCGCCGTACAAAAAACAATCCGGTGCTCATCGGCGAACCGGGTGTCGGTAAAACGGCGATTGCAGAAGGCATCGCAGAACGCATTGTGCGAGGAGATGTGCCGGAGAGTTTAAAGACGAAGCGTATCGTTGCGCTCGATATGGGAACGCTGGTTGCGGGCACAAGCTTCCGCGGACAATTTGAAGAACGATTGAAGGCGGTACTGAAAGAGGTGACCGAATCGAACGGCGAAATTATTTTATTCATCGATGAACTTCACACACTCGTTGGCGCTGGAGCAGCGCAAGGCTCAGTTGATGCGTCGAATATGCTGAAACCGGCACTGGCACGCGGTGATCTGCGAGCCATCGGTGCCACGACTATTGATGAATATCGAAAATATATTGAGAAAGATCCTGCGTTAGAGCGGCGATTCCAGCCAGTGCTTGTGGAAGAACCGACAGTGGAAGATACAATTTCAATTTTACGTGGATTGAAAGAGCGGTACGAAGTGCATCATGGTGTACGTATCACTGACGGTGCAATTGTTGCAGCTGCACAATTAAGTCATCGTTATATATCGGATCGTTTCTTGCCTGATAAGGCAATCGATTTAGTTGATGAAGCGGCAGCGAAACTCCGCATGGAAATCGATTCGATGCCGGAAGAGTTGGATGACGTTGAACGCCGAATCAAACAATTAGAAATTGAGCGTGAAGCGGTGAAGCGCGAGAAAGATGCTGACTCGAAATCTCGTTTGGAAGAAATCGAACACGAACATGCCGATTTGAATCAAACTCGCTCTGAGTTGAAAGCACACTGGCAGTTGGAAAAGGGACTAATCCAATCCATCCGAAAAATGAAGGGTGATATTGATAACACGAAGAAGGAAGCAGAACAGCAAGAGCGGCAGAGCAATCTTGGTCGCGTGGCAGAATTACGTTACGGTGTTATTACGGATTTAGAAAAACAATTAAAGGAAGCATCACTCAAATTGAACGAAGTGCAGAAGCACCAGAAAATGCTGAAGGAAGAAGTCGATGCGGAAGACATTGCAGAAATTGTTGCAAAATGGACCGGCATTCCTGTTCAGCGCATGTTAGAAAGTGATCGGACGAAGCTCCTCCATTTAGAAGATCGCATACACGAACGGTTGATTGATCAGGAAGATGCTGTGAAAGCTGTAGCTGATGCAATCCGAAGAAGTCGCGCAGGTTTACAGGATGAGCGGAAACCGATTGGCTCATTTATATTCCTCGGCAGTACCGGTGTCGGGAAAACAGAATTAGCGAAGGCACTTGCTGAATTTCTTTTTAATGATGAAAATGCTATTGTTCGAATCGATATGACAGAATATATGGAAAAGTTTTCTGTGTCTCGGCTGATTGGAGCGCCTCCGGGTTATGTTGGTTATGAAGAAGGTGGACAGTTGACAGAAGCAGTACGAAGAAAGCCTTATTCAGTTGTGCTTCTCGACGAGATTGAAAAAGCGCACCCTGAAGTGTTCAATGTCCTTTTACAATTGCTGGATGAAGGCAGATTGACAGACAGCAAAGGGCGAACGGTGAATTTCAAGAACACAATTGTCATTATGACATCTAATCTTGGCTCCCAGCTTATCCAGGAGAGGTTAGATAAGTTGACAGAAGAAAATCGCGACGACTTGATGGGCGACCTGCGCGTACAGCTTTTTGCAATGCTTAGACAGTCGGTGCGGCCGGAATTCCTCAATCGCATCGACGAGATAATTCTTTTCAAACCACTAACAATGACTGAGCTTAGTAAAATTGTTGAGTTGCAATTACGGCAAGTACAGAAATTGGTGGCGGATAGGAATATCACGTTAGAATTTACTGCTGAGGCGAAAGAGCGGCTTGCAACAATTGGGTACGATCCAAGCTATGGAGCACGGCCATTGAAACGAGTTATTCAGAAATACGTAATCAATATATTATCTGAAAAGCTCCTTTCCGGTGATGTTGCGGATGGAGATACGGTTGAGATTGGCACAGATAACCGTGGAATGATCGAATTCGTAACGAAGATAAAACCGAAAATTGTAGGATAAATATTTCTGTAAATCCAACTATATAAAAACGTTTGTGTTTTTATATAATATTTATAATATTCTTATAGTAATTCAAATCATTCTATCCACCAACAATAAAGGAGAAATAAAATGAAAAAGATGTTCGTGTTATTCAGTCTATGTTGTTTTGTTGTGGGCTTGGCTTTTGCACAAACGCAAACATCAACAACTTCGGTAACGAAAACAGTGACAACCACAAAAGATACGATTAAAGTGAAAGCGGAAGGAGTAAAAGCAAAGGCAAAAGTGAAAGCGGAAGGAGTAAAAGCAAAGGCAAAAGTGAAAGCGGAAGGAGTAAAAGCAAATGCAGACGTGAAGTCGGAAAGAGTAAAAGCAAAGGCAAAAGTGAAAGCTGAAGGGGTAAAAGCAAAGGCAAAAGTGAAAGCTGACAGCGTAGAAAATGATACGCAGAAAAAGCTCGACTAATTAAAATCGAAATAATTAATTAGATAGCTCTAAATATTTTCCATCCTTCCTCAGGTTGTCGCTAAGGAAGGATTTTTTTACGCTCTCTGATGAATCTGATCTTGTGGCTAACAATCAGCGGTACAAGCAAATCCTCTGCATGGCATGATATCTAAAGAAGCACGCATCCGTCAACAAAAAGCCGTATCTTATGGGTGAAATGAAGATAAAAATATAATTCAGTTACGCAGACAAATCGGTTGGCGGGACATACTATGCAAATTTCATCACTCATCGGACATACTCAGGAATTACTCGGCATTGTTCTGGGTTCAAAGAAACCTGCGGATGCACTGATCGACACGTTTTTCCGAGCGCATAAATATCTCGGTTCTCATGACAGGAAGTTCATCGCGGAGACGACGTATGGCACCTTGCGTCATTTACGCAAGTGCGAACTCATGGTTACAACGGCGATGGCTGAATTGAACGAGACATTATTTGAAGAAGATAAAATTCTTTTTCTCGTTGTGGCATATTTATCTTTGCAGGGAAAGATGCAGAATGTAACCCCGGAGAACGTCTCATCAAAACTCAAGAGCGCACAGCTTTCGGAAAAAATGGCATATGTTTTACGCGCATTTACGAAACCAGTGACGATTCCAACCTCATCTGCTGTCGTACGAATAGGGATAGAGTACTCTTTTCCGGATTGGATGGCGCAGAAACTAATTGAGCAGTATGGTGAGAATGAAGTCGATAAAATATGTGCAAGTCTCAACGAGCAAGCTCCTCTCACATTACGTGTTAATATGTTGAAGACAACTGTAGAACAATGTCAGGCAGAGCTAAGCAAGCAAGGAGTTGAGACGACGAAGACATCGTTGTCACCGTTTGGTTTGAATCTTTCAAAACGCATAAATGTATTTTCGCTTTCTATTTTTCGAGATGGATGGTTTGAGGTGCAGGATGAAGGCAGTCAGTTGCTGCCGTTTTTGATCGACCCGAAACCGAATGCGAAATTACTAGATGTGTGCGCGGGTGCAGGTGGTAAGACGCTGGAATTTGCTGCACTCATGAAGAATCGTGGAGAAATCTTTGCTACGGATATCAACAGTTATCGTCTTGAAGAATTACGCAAGCGCATGAAGCGTGCTGGAGCGCAGAATGTTCGTGTTCAGGAAATTCAGGCAATTGAAGATCTGAATGAACAATACTCTAATTTCTTTGATATAGTTTTTATAGATGCGCCTTGCAGTGGACTCGGTACTATTCGCCGCAATCCTGGAATGAAATGGATGGTTACAGAACAGACGGTCGATGAAGTATCGGATAAGCAAAGATCCATTCTCCACTCCTCTGGATCGCTTGTAAAACCGGGAGGAAAGATTGTGTATGCAACGTGCACGTTGTTGAGACAAGAGAATGAAGGTGTAGTGGAAGAATTTATGGTGCGGAATCCCGAATTTAAGTTAGTCGAAGTAAATGGATTATTAGATAAATGGAATAATGGATTTGTTACAGCAGGTTCGTTCTTCAAACTACTTCCCCACATTCATGGAACTGATGGCTTCTTTTGCGCTGTTCTTGAAAAGCATGGTGTTTATTGATTCTCCAGAGATGTTTTGATACTTTTAAAAACAATAGTAAGCGGCCGAGTTCAATCACCAGCTAAAATAAAATTGAATACTCGGAACTGATTGTTTAAAGTTTATACTTTGTACCATAGAAGAAAGGATGCCGCGATGAGGTTCTTTTTTATTTTGATATTTATTTCGTTCACTCTCGTAGGCTGTTCCAAACCAAGTGCGGAAGAGATGTTCAATCAAGGCGCGGACGCACAGAAAGCGGAACAATACGACGCAGCAATTGCTACATATCAAGAATTGATCAAGGCATATCCCGACAGTGCACGCACACCGGAAGCTGCCTATGCGATAGGAACAATTTATCAGAATCACAGACATTCATATCATCAAGCAATTCAGACATATCGTTTTCTTGTGGATAAATATCCGAATCATGCCACCGCGTCTAATGCGTCGTTTCTTATTGGATTCATCTACAACAATGAATTGAAGAATATCGATTCAGCGCGTATTGCATACGAAGATTTTCTTAAACGATACCCTACAAACCAGCTGGTGCAGTCGGTCCAGTTCGAACTAAGTAATCTCGGAAAAGATCCGTCAGAAATATTGAAAGCGCAAACGCAGATGGCACAAGAAGAGATGAAACCTGCGAAGAGGGTGAAGAAAAAGTAGAAGAGTCTTTGTGTAATTGTGAAGTTAAGTTGTCAAAGCGTAAGTCCGCAGAAAGCTGATTACTGAAAAACTGTTTTGAATGAATCTCTCAAATATCTCCAACCTGCCGTCGTTGCCCAGCTTGCGAATATGGAATTACGCGCGCGATTAGTGGTGGAAGGATTCATCACTGGATTGCATAAAAGTCCGTATCACGGGTTCAGCGTTGAATTCACCGAGCATCGCCAATATATGCCAGGTGATGAAATCAAACACATCGACTGGAAGGCGTATGGAAAGACGGACCGTTTCTACATAAAACAATTTGAAGAAGAGACCAATCTCAAATCGTATCTGATTGTTGATATGAGCCGGTCGATGGATTATGCATCAAAAGGAAATTTAAAAAAGTTTGAATATGCCTCCTATGTTGCTGCCGCTTTATCATTTTTGATGATCGAACAGCGCGATGCAGTGGGATTAACTTTGTTTGATGAAGGGATTCGCGTTTCATTGCCGCCGCGTGCTACACGCTCGTATCTAAAAGAAATTCTGAAAGAATTGGAATCTGCCCAACCTGCAAATAAAACAGGAACGTCGGTATCATTAAATCTTATTGCTGAACAAATTAAGCGGCGCGGATTGGTTATCGTGTTAAGCGATTTATTTGATAAACCGGAATCGGTGATGACAGCACTTAAACATTTTCGTCACAAGGGACATGAAGTAATAGTGATGCAGGTATTAGATCCGTTGGAGAAATCGTTTGCGTTTGATGGTGATGCAATCTTCAAAGACTTAGAGACACATGAAGAATTAATGACACAGCCGTGGCACATTCAGAAAGCATATCAACAATCTATGCAAGAGTTTCTCGATTTCTACAAGCAGCAATGCCGCGACAATAACATCGACTATGTCCTGTTGGATACAAGCACTCCGTTCGACAAGGCTCTGTTTGAATATTTGAATAAAAGAAAAAGAATGAATTGAGTGAAGTCGATGAGTCTGTGAGCGTATGAGTATATGAGTTTTTTATATATTGGTTTGTCTGAGAATCAGCAAATCATATTAATCCCCAATCCTTATTTTATATCTTGGCTGAAGATAAAATCATAGTTCGCGGTGCCCGCGTCCATAATTTGAAGAATATCGATGTTGATATTCCCCGCGATTCATTGACTGTTATCACAGGTCTTTCGGGATCGGGAAAATCGAGTCTGGCATTCGATACAATCTATGCTGAGGGACAGCGCCGATATGTTGAAAGTCTTTCTACATACGCACGCCAGTTTCTTGATGTGATGGAACGTCCTGATGTTGATTTCATTGAGGGACTGAGTCCTTCTATTTCTATTGAACAAAAAACTATCAGTACCAATCCGCGATCGACGGTCGGCACAGTTACAGAAATTTACGATTACCTTCGTCTGCTCTTCGCAAGAGTCGGAACGCAATTTTGCTACAACTGCGGCCGCAAAGTTCAGCGGCAATCAATCGACCAAATCATCGAAGCTATCCTGGATTATCCGAATGGTTCGAAACTTCAGATTCTTGCGCCTGTTGTCAAAGGACGCAAGGGGCATTATCGGGAATTGTTTGAGCGCGTTCTCAAAGATGGATTTCTTCGCGTTCGAGTTGATGGCGAAGTGCGGCAAATCGAAAAGGGGATGAAGGTTGACCGCTATAAAATTCATACGATTGAAATTGTCGTTGACAGAATTGTATTGAAGAAGGAAATGCGTTCGCGCGTCGCCGATTCAGTTGAAATGGCACTGCGTTATGGTGGAGGAGTTTTGATTGTCAATGATGGCGAAAAAGATCAGCTCTTCAGTCAAAAATCGTCATGTCATGAATGCGGAATCAGTTATGAAGAACCTGCGCCAAACTCGTTTTCATTCAATACACCGGCAGGATATTGTCCAAAGTGTGAAGGACTTGGTGAATTGCGTTCGTTCGATATGAAATTAATTATTCCCAATGAGGATCTTTCCATCAATCAAGAAGGACTTGCTCCGATGGGCAAGCCGCGTCAGACATGGATGTTCAGTCAGATTAGTGCAGTGGCAAAAAAGTACAACTTCGATTTCGATACACCTATAAAAAGTATTTCTACGGAAGCACGTGACGTGTTATTCTACGGATCGCATGGCGAGAAATTGGAAATAGAATACACGCACGATAAGACCGGGCGCGTGCAAATCTATAAACACCGCTTTGAAGGGCTTCTCAAAATGTTGGATCGTTGGTACGAAGACACATCTTCTAATCAAGTTCGGGATTGGGTGGAATCGTTTATGGCGACGAGTCCATGCGAAGCGTGCAAAGGCGGCCGGTTGCGTAAGGAAAGCCTCTCTATCCGTTTAGAAAATATGAAGACAGGCAAGCAAACGAATATTCACGATGTAGTAAATCTCTCCATCACACAAGCCAAGCAGTTCTTTGAAAACCTCACGCTCACTTCACGCGAGGAAGAAATTGCTCGTCAGGTATTAAAAGAAATACGACAACGCCTAGACTTTCTCTTGAATGTTGGTTTGAGTTATCTTACGCTCAATCGAGTTGCGCGGACACTTTCCGGTGGTGAAGGACAGCGTATCCGATTGGCTACACAGATTGGCACACAGCTTGTAGGTGTGCTCTACATTTTAGATGAGCCAAGCATTGGTTTGCATCAGCGGGATAACATTAAGCTGATAGATTCTCTCAAATCACTCCGCAATTTAGGCAACACTGTCATCGTTGTTGAACATGATAAGGAAATGATTGAAAGCGCTGATTTTGTTGTTGATCTCGGACCGCGGGCTGGCGAACATGGCGGATATGTCGTGGTGACTGGAACGCCTGAACAAATTAAAAGTATAAAGGAAAAGGGAAAAAGAAAAAAGGAAAAAGTAACCTCTGAAAATTCAAATCACCAGTCGCTCACATCAGCATATCTTCGTGGTGAGCACAGAATTGATATTCCTAAAAAACGACGGCGGGGGAATGAAAAATTTCTCCTCATAAAAGGAGCGGTTGGCAATAATCTAAAGAATGTCTCGTTACAAATTCCACTTGCACAATTTGTATGCATTACCGGCGTGAGTGGTTCTGGTAAATCTACACTTATCAATGAAACGCTTTTTCCGATTCTTTCGCGCAAGTTTTATAAGACGAAACTCGTTCCGCTTTCCTACAAGTCTATTGATGGACTGCAGCACATCGATAAAGTCATAGATATTGATCAATCACCCATTGGCAGAACACCGCGATCAAATCCTGCGACGTACACCGGTTTATTTACGCTGATACGGGATTTATTCACGCAATTGCCCGAGGCACAGATTCGCGGTTACAAAGCAGGGCGTTTTAGCTTCAATGTGAAAGGTGGGCGGTGTGAGAATTGCGAAGGCGATGGAGTGAGAAAAATTGAAATGAATTTCCTGCCGGATGTGTATGTCCATTGCGATGTTTGCAACGGTAAGAGATACAACCGCGAAACGCTTGAAGTGCATTATAAAGGAAAATCGATTGCCGATGTGCTGAATATGACAGTTGATGAAGCGATGGAACAGTTCAGCGAGCTGCCGCGTATTCATCGGCATTTGCAGACGCTGCATGATGTTGGAATGGGTTATATCCGTCTAGGTCAGCAGGCAACTACGCTTTCAGGCGGTGAAGCACAACGTGTAAAACTCTCAACTGAGCTCTCAAAAATTGGTACCGGTAAAACACTTTACATCCTCGATGAACCGACAACAGGGCTGCATTTTGAAGATATCCGAATGCTTCTTCTCGTGCTGAACAGATTGGTTGATAAAGGAAACACCGTTATCGTTATCGAACACAATCTCGATGTAATCAAAACCGCGGATTGGGTTATTGATTTGGGGCCTGACGGCGGAGATGAAGGAGGCGAGATCGTTGCTGAAGGAACGCCGGAAGAGGTAGCGATGAATCAAAGATCATATACAGGAGAATATCTCAAAAAAATATTAGCGTGAAGAACTGCATTCATGCTTTCTCTCTCATTTCTATGTATATCCTGTTATTATAAAACAATTACCTTTTTAAAGTTCCCATTCTCTAAATTCTAGCTGAGAATAATATTACCAAGTTAAATATGTACCAACATTGAAAGGCAGTTAATTCATCTTGCCAAAAAGACTTACCATTGAACTTATGCAAAACTTGGCTCTTAATAAACATGGTAGGTGCTTGTCGGTTATCTATGTGAACACTAAGACGAAACTCATGTGGGAGTGTTCAAAAGGACATCGGTGGGAATCAGTGCCAGAATGCATTATGCAAGGATATTGGTGCCCAAAGTGTGCAGGTCAAGCGAAGCCTTTGATCGGAGATATGCAGTCAATAGCAAGACAACGAGGTGGCAAATGTCTATCGAAGGTTTATGTAAACACCCACAGAAAACTTCAATGGGAGTGTGCAGAAGGTCATAAATGGAGCGCAGTGCCATCGAGCATAAAACGGGGTAGTTGGTGTCCGTGTGTTGTGCAAAAAAGAAAAATGGAATAACACAAAAACTTAATATTAAGGAGATGCAGCAAATTGCTGGCAAGCGAGGTGGAAGGTGTCTTTCAGATGCTTACATCAATGCAAATACGAAGCTGAAGTGGAAATGTGCAAAAGGTCATCAATGGGAAGCAACCCCCAACAGTATAAAAAGAGTTTCATGGTGTCCTTATTGTGCTGGTAAAGCAAAACTGACGATTGAAGGAATGCGACGCTTAGCTGAAGTGCGTGGTGGTAGGTGTCTGTCAAGTATCTACAAGAATATAAATACAAAACTCTTGTGGAAATGCAAGGACGGGCATACTTGGGAAACCGCTCCATCAAATGTTGTTAGTGGCACTTGGTGCCCATACTGTGGAGGGAGCCTTAGATTAAACATCGAAGATGTTCGGAAAATGGCAAAAGAACGCGGCGGTAAATGTTTGTCTGATGAATATGTTAATGCACACCGAAAACTCTGGTGGGAATGTAAACACAATCATCGGTGGGAAGCGTCTCCTAACAATAAAAAAAGAGGTAAATGGTGTCCGATATGTGCATCAGGGCTTGGAGAAAGGATTTGCAGAGAGTGCTTTGAACAACTTTTCGGAAAGGAATTCCCAAAGAGTTATCCCAAATGGTTGGTCAATAGAGGTAGGAATCAGATGGAGCTTGATGGTTATTGCCACTCTCTGGGACTGGCATTTGAGCACCAAGGTCAACAACATTTCAGACGTATTTCCTTTTTCCAGAAAACGGAAGAAAAATTTCGCAACAGACAAACCGATGATGTACTCAAGAAGCGGCTTTGCAAAGAGCATGGTGTCACTCTCATTGATGTCCCAGAATTGTCAACGATGTTGCCAATTGATGAGTTGAGAAGATACATAACAAATAAATGCGAATCTAAAAAAATAACTCTCCCTCCAGACTTTAGAACAAAGCCTCTCGATTTCAAAAGAGCTTATACCGCGTCTGGTACGGAAGAGGCATTAAGAGAACTAAAGGCTATTGCACAAGAACGAGGTGGCAAGTGTTTATCTAATGACTATGTCAATAACCAAACAAAACTTTTGTGGGAGTGTGCAGAAGGTCATCAGTGGGAAGCTGCACCAAGTAATATCAAATTTGGTACATGGTGTCCTTACTGCGGCAGAAGTTTACAACTGACGATTGAGGAAATGCAACAGATAGCAAAGGAAAGAGGTGGCAAGTGTTTGACAAATACTTATGTGAACGCGAGAACAAAATTGTCATGGGAATGCAAAGAAGGTCATCAATGGAAAGCTGTGCCCAACAGCATTAAGAGCGGTGCATGGTGTCCTTATTGTGCAAGGAAGCTGAGGGGAGACGCTTTAAAACTCGATATCAAAGCAATGCGGCATTTGGCAAAAAAACGCGGTGGTCAGTGTCTATCTAATATTTACGTGAACAGTCAAACGAAACTTTTCTGGAAATGTGCAAAGGGTCATCAATGGGAAGCAATGCCGAGTAATATTAAAAGTGGCAAATGGTGTCCTATTTGTGGTGGACACACAAGATTGACAATCGAGAAAATGCAGCAACTTGCAAACGAACATGATGGCAAATGTATATCGCGTGAATATGTAAACACTAAGACAAAACTTTTGTGGGAATGTTCGGAAGGTCATCGATGGGAAGCAAATTCTGATCATATCAAAAGAGGTCAATGGTGTCCAAGATGTCGCAAATTAAAATAAAGTATGTAACACCGCCTAACCCGCCTAGTTCGCTGGTCGGGAGTATAACTCCCTCCCAGCTTAAGGGCAGGGATTTCATTTTCTTGAAACCCACGGATTTTCTTTAACAATAAAACGCTATTATTAGTTGCAACCGCCGATTTACTATTTCATAAAAGGAAAAAAAGATGAAAAACGTTTTCAGATTACCTTTTGTAGTGTTTTGCTTCTTCACCATTACGATTCCAATGCATGCTCAATGGATCCAAACCGGACCCTTCGGCGTTAACTGCACTGTTCGATCCTTTGCATTCTCGGCGGCTTCCAGCGGGACCGGCACGAATTTTTTTGCCGGGACTGATGCGGGACTCTATCGTTCCACCGATAACGGCACAAGCTGGACTCAAATCAATACCGGTTCGACCAGCATTTCTGTCAGAGCTCTTGCTGTCGCCTTAGCCGGGTCTGGCACAAATCTTTTTGCAGGAACTCAAGGACACGGCGTTTTTCGTTCCACTGATAATGGTACTAATTGGACAGCGGTTAATACAGGTTTGACGAAAACCGATGTTTATGCTCTTGCTGTCACCGCCAAAGGAGCAGGCGGTACGAATCTTTTTGCCGGGACTTATGCCGGTATATTTCGGTCCACTGACAGCGGCGACAGCTGGACAATGGTCGATAGCGGCCTGACATCTACTTGGATCAATGCTTTTGCAGTCTTCCCTAACGGGGCAGGTGGTACAAACCTCTTTGCTGGGACTAATGGCGGCGTCTTTCTCTCGACCAATAATGGCACAAGCTGGGCCGCGGTCGATGCAAGTACGTTTAGAGGCCTTGCTGCATATGCTTTTGCGATCTCCTCCGACGGGGCGAATCTTTTTGTAGGGACTAATGACGGTATCCTTCTTTCTCCGAACAATGGCATAAGCTGGAACGCGGTCAATTCTGGTTTGACGGACTATGGTGTAGATGCTTTTACTGTGGTAGGTACAAATATCTTCGCAGGGACTGCCAGCGGCGTTTTTCTCTCGATCGACAACGGCACAAGCTGGAATTTGGTGAGTGCAGGATTAAACAATTCTGTAAATGTTTTGACATCTTATGGTATGGATATCTTTGCAGGAACCAATGGCAATGGCGTCTTTCGTTCAACCAATAGCGGCATAAACTGGTCAGCATCCAATACCGGCATGACGAACACTTCTGTCTATTCGTTTACTACTTTAAGCATAAATCTCTTTGCCGGGACTACTAACGGCGTCTTTTTTTCTACAGACAACGGCACACATTGGAACGCAACAAGCTGCACTGAATATGTCGATGCTACGGTTACATCCCACGCCTCCAGCGGGTCAGGTACAAATCTCTTCGCTGGGACCAATGGCGGTCTCTTCCTTTCGGCCGACAGCGGCACAACCTGGACACAAGCTAACAGCGGGTTGCCATCGTACCCATGGGTCACTTCTTTTATTTCCATCCCCAACGGAGCAGGTGGAACGAATCTTTTTGCCGGGACTTCTTTCAAAGGCGTCTATCTATCGACCAATAGTGGTACAAGCTGGACCCCGGTCGATAGCACTAAGACGTACAATAGTGTTCAAGCTTTTGCGGTATCTCCGTCCTCAGGCGGATCTAATGCCAGCCTTTTTGTTGGAACTTGGTACGGTGGTGTTGTTCTCATCACCAATAATGGTACAAGCTGGATTACTGCAAACGCAGGATTGACGAGTGTTGCTAATATCAATGCGCTTGTCCTCGCACCAGCGTCCAGCGGGTCCTACACAAATCTCTTTGCCGGGACAAGTTCCGGCGTTTATCTCTCCACGAATAGCGGCTCAACTTGGACTGCGGTCAATTTAGGATTGACGAGTACCGGTGTATATGCTCTTGCCGCCTCGACTGCCTCCGATGGCTCAATCACGAAGCTTTTTGCGGGGACTTCGGACGGCGTCTTTTTTTCGACCAACAATGGCACAAGCTGGAATACGGCAAACACAGGATTAACGAATACTTATGTGAATTCTCTTACTATCTCGGGCGCAAATCTCTTTGCAGGGACCAATCATGGCGGCGTTTGGAAACGATCTTTGTCGGAAATGGTAACATCGGTGGAAAACTTCTCGTCCGACTTGCCGGCGCTTTTTAATCTTGAACAAAACTATCCCAATCCGTTTAATCCAACAACGAGCATTTCATTTACTCTTCCATCTAAATCATTTGTATCACTGAAAGTATTTGATCTCCTGGGACGCGAGGTGACGACTCTGGTGAATGAGCAAAAGTCGGCGGGAACATATACACAGAAATGGAATGCAGCAAATGTATCGAGCGGAATTTACTTTTATCGTTTACAAGCAGGTAATTATATCCAGACGAAGAAATTACTTTTGCTGAAGTGATGCGAAATTCTATTGTAAGGGAACATTACGATGTGCCCTAATGGAGATGTCAAAGTTTTTGTGTTTTCCGTAGTGTCGTACCGACGTTTCGTTGATGCTGTGAAAAGTGTCAGGATGCAAGTCCTGACACCACTTGTACATTATTTTAATTTCATAGAAGATTATAGTGGGTGCATCTCTATTTTATAAAGGAGTATCAGATGAAAAACATTTTCCGACTTGTTCGCAGTGGCGGATTACTATTTGAATTGATTGCTCGTTCGCGCCGCTCTCGGCTTGCTTTGCTTTTTTGTGCGCTTATGCTCATGATACTCTGCTGCTTCCTGCTGATTGACGGATGCAGCAAAAATAGTCCGACCGCTCCATCCGATAATACAACTATCCTTCAGGGGAACCAGGCTTTTCATGCCGGAGCTGTCGCCGGGTATCAAGCAGTTGGCGCAGGCGTGTCATATCCTTTTAAGGCGCTACAGCTCGCTAGTCCCACTGGCAGCGCTATTCGCAGTCTAGCCACTACGAATCTATTCTCAAGTACGAATGGCTCTAAAGCGCTCATGCGTACATCGAGGATTACAGATTCACTCGCGTTTGTACCGCTTCTGAATCTTTACGGCAGTGATAGATTTAATGGAAATGTATTCACGTTATTTTTTTATAGCGATGCGGCGGGTACACAGTCTGCGGGAGACGCTACAATAACATTGCCTACAAGTACAACTGATCCATTGGATCCCACTAGCTATGGCTCCTATCCAGCTAACATCACAATCGCCATAAATGTTACAGGGGGCAATCTGCCGTGTACAGGTAACCTCGTGATCAGCTTTACGGGAGGAACAGGTGCAAATACAATGACGGGAACGAATACACTGACGAGGGATAATGTTGTATTCAGCCTTAATCTAACTCTCGACGACCATTTTAATGTGTCTGGATCAGTTACTATTACAGAGAGCGGTGCTACAATAGAAGCAACAAACGTAAAAGGCAAACTGAACGGTTCACTCACCTGTGATGTGAAGATTAATCCTTATGGCTGGACTGGAACCGGAATACTCAACTTGGTAACGGGTTCGATGACAGCAAATGTGAATACAGGCTCTGGGACATCCACTGCCACGTCAGATAGTCTCGGCAGTCTGAATATTAACTATGCAGATGGAACCCATGAGATTGTCGTTAACCCGCTCTCAGGAGGATTGGCAAGTGCTAATTCCACGTCGGCCAGCATCACGGCAACCAGCGGTTCGTCGCAGAGTGCTGCGATTAGCACAGCTTTTTCCTCGCCTTTAATTGCAACAGTAAAAGACCAGAGCAACAATCTGATAAGCGGAGCGATCGTCACTTTTACCGCGCCGTCATCCGGACAGAGCTGCACTTTTACAGGTGGAGTTACTAAAATTACCGCAACCACGAATGCACAGGGACAGGCACAAGTCGGCATCACTGCAAACGCCACAGTCGGGAGCTACAATGTAACAGCATCAGTGGCTGGTGTTGCCACGACGGCGACTTTCTCATTGACAAACACGAACACAAGCAGCAATCCAAATGCTGTTTACTATGCTCCTTTGATTTACACAAGCAGCCAGAGAACAATCGTAACCATTAACAACAACGGTCAGTCTATCGGCAATCTTGGTGGCAGCACAAAAGTACCGGTTTACTGGGCTACACCGACTGCCCAACCAAATACGCTTCAGATCCCTATCGGCGATACCTTGGTTACCCTGACTGGTCTTAACGATAATGGCGAGATTGTCGGCTACGGTTATACTATCGCTATCACTAAACCTTATAGAGCAGGTCCTATCTACTGGTCAAGCTCAACGGCACAACCGCAAAAGCTCGCCGTACCCAGCGACACGAACGATGCAGAAGTTTATGCAACAAGCATCAACAATAGCGGTCATATTCTCGGTTATGGATCATTAATAGCTAATAATAGTGAATATGCTGTGGATGGCCTCTATTGGGCTAGCGCTACTGCACAGCCTCAGATGCTTCAACGATCTGCAGCTGTTGGGAGTGGAGTTTCAAAGTGTAAATTTTATTCCACTGATCAAATCATCGGAACTGTATGGACACAGTTTATTTATTCTGCAATAGCATTCTGGCCAAGTCCGACAGCTCAGCCTATCACCACGTTTACATACCTTTCCGGAGATTACGGTGCATCTCCCTGGTCTGTAAATGCGACTGGGATATTAGTGGGAATATCTGTTGGTACCCAATCTGGCGGTAGTTCAGCATTTCATGCTGTAACATGGGCAAGTGTCACTGCATCTCCTCAAGCTCTACCTGTACTAGCTGGGACATCAGCGGATTGGAGCTATGCTAATAGCATCAACACAGCAGGTGCAATCGTTGGGCTCAGCAGCACAGGCGTTGGTACCATCTGGAAAAATGGACAGGCGCAGGATCTTAATAATTTGATTCCTTCCGGCAGCAGTCAGATTCTTGGCGAAGCTAAGTTAATCACGGATCAGGGTTGGATACTGGGCTATATATATGCAACTAGCCAGTCAACACAGTACATCCTTATTCCCAAGTAACAAGTTACGCACGGTGAACGAATTTAAAGTGTATATAAATAAGCTGGAATGGATAAGAAGCCCTGTTATCTGATAGGGCTTCTTATTTATGTTTGTTTTATCTTATTCGAAGCAAGAAATCTCATTTTCTTGAAACCCACGAATTTCCTTTTATAAAAAATCTCCATTTTTTTTCTACCCCACGCTGAATCCCAATCCGTGAAGAACGTTTAATGAGATTTGAAGGAATAGGTTCGCTGTCAGTGATACTGATTTTACTATCGCACAAATCTAATCCATTCTCGTATCGTGCAAGACAAAATGCCTGGCAAAACTTTGCTGGGCCATTGGAAAGATTAATGAGTGATTGGTAATTGAACGATTGGAGATTTGAGAAACGGTTCTTTGTCATCACTTCAATTCCAGCCAATGGTTCGATGGCGCGAATAAGTACCGCTTCTCCAATTCCTTCTTTTCCCGTTACTACATTGGCACAGAAATGCATGCCATAGGTGAAATAGACATACAAATGCCCGCCTTCCCAAAACATCACATCGTTACGTTTGGTCCTTCCGCGAAAGGCATGAGATGCCGGATCTCTTTTGCAATAGGCTTCAACTTCAACAATCTTTCCAATGAGCAATTTAGTGCCGACTTTCCTAACAATGTGCTTGCCGAGAAGGTCACGAGCAACTTGGAGTGTCGGGCGAAGATAGAAAGAGCGGGGGAGTGGTTTCAATGAACAATGCGTAGTGATGAGTGATCAATCAAAATGTTAAAATGAAAAATAATGAGGATGACAATAGAAGCGCCAATGTCAATAAATATGGAAACATCACAAATAGCCTAAAAATATTTTGTGAAATGAAGAGTGTGCGTCTTTTCGATTTTAATTAATTGCTAAACCAAAGAGCGATAGCGGGAAATCCGTTTCAACCTTTGTCCAAGTTGTTCCACCATCTGTCGTTCTCAAAATTGTTCCCCCAGCTCCGACAATAATACCTCGTTTTTCATCGAAGAACTGAACTGCGCGAAGGTCGCTAGTGACTTGACTGCTAATCTCAGTCCACTTATTCCCGCCATTCTGAGTGCGCAAGATTGTGCCCTCTGTTCCAACGACGTATATATTGTTTGTATCGATACAGAAAGCGTTAATCAATTCTTTTGTAGTTCCGCTCACTTGTGATATCCATGTTTTGCCTTTGTTCGTAGATCGAAGAATTATTCCGTCTCCGCCGATGACAATGAATGTGGACTTAGAGAGTCGCACTGAGGCATTTAGCCAGCTTGCTGTGCCGCTTTCCTGAGCTGTCCATGTTATTCCGCCATCGTCGGTACTTAAAATTGTTCCCATTGCGCCAACGGAAAAACCCGTTTTGTTGTCAATAAATGTAATATCACGGAGATGGTTAATTGTACCCGATGGCTGTTTGATCCACGTCGTGCCGCCATTTGTTGTCCTCACCATAATGCCATAATCACCAACTGCTATTCCGGTATCATTGCTAGTAAAACATGTTCGGAATAATGGTCGAGTGGTTGCACTCAGTTGATTTATCCAATTTGCTCCAGCATCACTCGAGCGGAGAATGACACCACCGTTTCCCACAGCAATAGCATTCGTTTGATCTATCGCGGTTATCGCCATGAGTGTGTTTTCGCTTGTGCCGACGATTTTCGTCCATGTTGCACCGAAATCTTGAGATTGAAGAATAATACCATTCGCTCCAACGACTGTTGCAATATTCTTTTTTTGAAATCCACTGGGGAACGTTGTTGTCCCTACCGGTGCGATCGGTTTTTCTAACACAGGTGTTACAGCATTCCAAGTGATTGCGCCGTCCGTTGTTCGAAAAATAGTTTGTTCGGTCCCAACTGCAATGCCAACCTTCGGATTAGTAAACGCTGCTGAAATAATTGTGTTGCGTGTATGATTTGTTTGTTTCTGCCAGTTTGTTTCTTTTAAGTTGGAAGTAAGAATTGTGGCAGAACCACCTAAAACGATAGAAAAATCTGAGGAAGGTAAGACAACACAAAAAAGCGGCTGCGTAATACCACTTGGTTCCAATGTCCAGCTTATACCGCCATTCGTGGTATGGAGAATTGTTCCATTCTCACCGACAATGATACCGTTATTCGATCCATTAAAAGAAACAGAATAAAAATTATAGGAAATGAATGAAGATGAAAGGTTCGTCCATGTATTTCCATCATCTGTTGTACGAAGAATTGTTCCATGATCGCCGACAGCAATTCCTGTTTTGTTATTCGTAAAAACAACACTATTGAGAGTAGGACGAACGCCGCTTGTTTGCATGGACCAATTATTTCCACCATCGATAGAATGATATATGGTGCCATTTTCACCGACGATAATACCAGTCAACTCATTGCTGAAGAAGATTGAACGCAATGCCGCCGTTGTGTTGATGAGTTGATAAACCCAAGTTATTCCCCCATTTGTCGTCACAAGAAGAACACCATTTGCACCTACGGCAAATCCATGCGAAGTATTTACAAAAGCCACTCCGTTCAGCGGGGTCGTTATTTGATTGACATTACGCCTCATTGACCATGTGCTGCCCTTGTCAGTAGAACGCGCAATAGTTCCACTATCGCCAACGGCGATGACTGTGTTTGCATCTGCGAAAGTTATTGCCTGAAACGACACTCCATCTGATGGCGCGTTCTGGGAATAGACAAATTTCCATCCAGCCAAACTAATTATCCAACAGATGAAAATCACTAACCAAGGGATAGTTCGTTTATGCTTGTACATTTTATTTTTCCTCAAGATCCGATGTTAGCTACTAAACTCAATATGTGATTGCTGTGTCGATTCTCGTTTTGCCGGCTCACCAAAATGCGTATAGGCAAGCGCAGTTGCTTCGCGGCCGCGAGATGTGCGTTTCAAGAAACCTTCTTGAATAAGATATGGTTCATATACTTCTTCTAGCGTTCCCGGCTCTTCGCCAACAGCAACAGCAAGCGTGCCGACACCGACCGGTCCGCCATTATATTTTTTTATAATGGCATGTAGAATGCGTTTGTCCATCTCGTCAAATCCGTGTTCGTCAACTTCCAGAGCCCTGAGTGAAAACTCAGCAACTTCTTTTGTGATGACGCCACCGAAATGCGCAAGCCGTGTATCCGCTTGTGCAAAATCGCGGCACCGTTTTAAGAGACGGTTGGCAATACGCGGAGTGCCGCGCGAACGCTTGGCAATTTCTATTGTTGCTTCTGGTTCTGCAGTTATCGATAGAATACCTGCCGAGCGCCGAATGATGCTGTCTAACTGGTTGTGGGAATAATAATCTAAACGATTTGTAATACCAAATCGCGATCGTAAGGGTGAACTTAGCAATCCGGCGCGTGTTGTTGCTCCAACCAGAGTAAATGGTTGAAGACCAAGCTGAATTGTTTTCGCCCCCGGTCCGCTGTCTATCACAATATCAACTCGAAAATCTTCCATCGCGGAATATAAATATTCTTCTATTCTTGCCGGTACACGATGGATTTCGTCGATGAAGAGTACTTCAGATTTCTCGAGCGAAGTAAGAATGCCGGCGAGGTCACCCGGTTTTTCCAACGCCGGTCCAGATGTCATCTTAATATCGGTACCCATTTCGTGTGCAACGATGTGGGCAAGTGTTGTCTTACCAAGTCCCGGAGGTCCGGTTAATAAAACATGATCAAGCGGTTCACCGCGTTGCCGAGCCGCCGTGATAAACACCTTCAGATTTTCAACAATTTTTTCCTGTCCAACAAAATCTGAAAGTGCAGAGGGGCGCAACGTTTGATCGAGATCAATTTCTTGGTCAAGTCGTTCAGGTTTTGTCAAATTGGACTGTCTCACTACTGCAAAAGTACCAAGAACCGCAGAGAATTGCAATACAACACTTGAAAAACATTTAGTATTGAAGTTGGTTTATCTGGCATTCGTGTGGCGAAGCGCCCGTTTGACCAGTTCTTCAAGGGAAATAACTGATCCTTCAGTCTCTTTTAAAACAAGTCGAATGGACTTCTCAGCGATTTGCAGATTATATCCCAATGACGTGAGTGCTTGAAGCGCTTCCGCACGCATCGCGGTAGATGCCAAATCGAGGGGAGAGATAGGTTCGGCATCAGTAATCGCGTTGCCGACTTTATCGCGCAACTCTAAGATTAAACGTTCAGCTGTTTTTTTACCAACACCGGGAATTGCCGTCAGCGCTGTCACATTTCCACTAAGAAGATGTGATTTGAGTTCTTCAACGTTTATTCCAGAAAGAATGCTCTGTGCAATTTTTGGCCCAATACCTGACACAGAAATTAAAAGCTTGAAGAGACGTCGTTCTTCATCTGAAAAAAATCCAAACAACTGCATAGCATCTTCACGCACGTGGAAATGCGTTAGCAGGGAAATGGAAGAACCGACATCACCAAGTTTTTCGTATGTAGAAAGTGGAATACTAACAGCGTAACCGATGCCGTGTACATCAATAAGAATTTCTGTGGGACTTTTATATTTGAGGACACCCGTAAGAGATGCGATCATTTTTTCCTCACGACTCGTTCTGGATGTGAGTGAATAAAATCTGTCCAGCTTCTATGTGATTTCGATGCAGTTCTTCGCGTACGTCGCGAAGTTGCTTTGCCGCCTGTCATTCGGAATGAATGACATAGTGCGACTGCGAGCGCGTCCGAGGCATCAAAATATTTCGGCGCTTCTCGAAGCCTCAATTGTGTTTGCACCATGAACTGTACTTGCTGTTTAGAAGCAGCGCCGTTACCTGTAACGGCTTTTTTAACTTCGCGCGGAGAATATTCAGTGGTCGGAATTTCATAATTCACTGCTGCCAAGATTGACACACCACGCGCATGGCCAATCTTCAAAGCTGATTGTGCATTCTTTCCGTAGAATGCAGTCTCAATGGCAAACTCATCCGGATGATAATGGTTGATGATCTCACACAGTCGGTCGTAAATTCGCTTCAAACGGATTGGCATAGAATCATCGCCGGAATTCTTTACAATATTATAAGTGAGAACGGAATACTTTCCTCGCTCTACCTCTATAATGCCAAATCCGGTAATGAGAGTGCCAGGATCAACGCCGAGAATTATCATAATAATTCGTGACTAGTCGATTAGTAATTAAATAATTATGTAAAAATAAATACTTCTTATCACTAACTCACTAACTGACCAATTAACCAATGCCAGCTCCTATTCGTGCTAGTTCTTTGTCGTCAATGTCGAAATTGGCATGTACTTTTTGCACGTCGTCATAGTCCTCAAGAATTTCCATTAGTTTCAGTAAATTTTCCGCATCTTTTCCTTCGACTTTCACGGTATTGTCGGCGACGAGAAGAATCTCTGCGGATTCAATCTTGATACTTTTTGAAATAATGGCTTGTCTCACTTTCTCAAAATTTTCAGGTGTGCAAATAATACTGTACTCATCACCTTCAATTTTCATATCTTCAGCTCCAGCATCAAGAATAATGGAGAGTAAATCGTCTTCCGGCACCACGGACTTTGGAACCAGGATTATGCCTTTCTTGTGAAATTGAAAAGCTACAGATCCGGACGTCGCAATTTTACCATGGTTTCGTTCAAGTATATGACGAATGTCCGAGATTGTGCGGTTTTTATTGTCTGTCACGGTCTCGATAATAATAGCGACACCGCCCGGTCCGTAGACTTCGTATACCGCATCTTCATAATTAACACCGGGTAATTCACCAGTCCCTTTCTGAATGGCGCGCTTAATGTTATCGGCAGGCATATTGCTTGCTTTCGCTTTGTCAATTGCGAACCGCAGCCGCGCATTGCTGCTTGGATCACCGCCGCCTAGTTTTGCAGCAACAGTTATTTCCTTAATAACTTGCGTAAAGACTTTGCCGCGTCGAGCATCGGTAACGGCTTTCTTTCGCTTAATTGTTGACCACTTACTATGACCCGACATTGTTTCTCTCCTTGCATGTTGAGAGTGATGAAACCCCTGAGCCTTTGAGCAGATGAATAATTGTACATTAAAGTATGATTATTAAAATATTTTTGTCAAAGTATTTCGTTATTCGTTAGCTCACTTCACATCTCGAATTTTTAATTGTGGAACGGTTTCGCCGGCAAATTCGCCTTCATCCAGTGAGAATGCCACATCAATTTTACTACCGTTTTGTACACGGCTTAACAAATGACCGAGATTAAATCCAATGGCATCTACAACATGCGTATTGCTGCGTACTTTGAAGCGGAGATGATTCTTGCCGACAATGCGGGGCTGTCCAAGGACTTCCACACTACGCGCTGCAAACACTGGACGCATGTTCTCTGGTCCAAATGGCGCGAATTGACTCAACACTCGAATGAATTTTGGTGTTAGATCGGAAAGCTGTACCTCTGCGTCAATCTTTATTTCTGGTGTAAGCAAATCTTCAGTCAGAAGTTCAGCGGCAACTTGCTTGAATGCTTCGCGGAATTCATCGACCTTATCTAATTCCACTGTTAGGCCTGCGGCATATTTGTGTCCGCCAAATTGTATTAATTTGTTTTCGCATCGCTTCAATGCCTCATAAATGTTGAAGCCGGATATACTGCGCGCAGAACCCTTAGCAACACCATCAACTGTCGTCAACATAATAGTTGGGCGATAATACCGTTCTACTAACCTCGATGCAACAATGCCGATGACTCCGGGATGCCACGCTTCCTGATGTAAAACGATTGCGCTGTCATTGTCTGCTTCAAGGAATTTTTCGACAATTTCCTGCGCTTGAAGAAATGTTTCCTCATCGATCTTACGCCGTTCAAAGTTTTCATTTTCCATGACACGAGCGATTTGAACTGCACGGTCGTACGAATCACTCGCAAGCATTTCAACTGCTCGGTTTGCGTCTCCTATTCTTCCTACAGCATTGATACGCGGTGCAAGTACGAAAACAATCTGCCCGGAAGAAATTCTACCAAGTGATATACCGGAAGTTTCGATGAGTGCTCGAATTCCAGGTACTGGAATGGAGTTAATAAGCTCCAATCCCAATTTAACCATAACACGGTTTTCATTGACAAGCGGAACGATGTCTGCAGTAGTCGCCAGCGTTACGTATTGTAAATAGTCAAGTAAATGTTTCGGCGCATCTTCGCCTAACTTACTTCGCATTGGTTCGGATAACGCAAGCGCTTGAATTAATTTGAAAGCCACTCCGCATCCACAAAGATATTTAAATGGATAAGAACATGATGGTTTAAGAGCATCGAGCACGGCAGCAGCATTGGGAATTTCATTCCCCGGCTCATGGTGATCACAGATGACAACTTCTATACCAAGTGAGTGAGCATATTCCACTTGCTGAACTGCTGTAATACCACAATCAACGGCAATCAGAAGCGTTGCACCAGCATCGTGTACATGATCTATGCCAGCCGTCGAAATACCGTAGCCATCTTTGATTCTGTCTGGAATGAAATAGCTGACGTTTGCGCCCCCATCTTTCAGAAATTTCCATAGCATTGCAGTGCTATCAGTTCCATCAACGTCATAATCACCATAGACAACAATGTGCTCGTTGTTCAAGATTGCTTGTGAGATACGCTTTACAGCGGCATCCATATGATTCATGAGAAATGGATCATGGAGGTCTTCCATGCTAGGTCGGAAGAATGTCCGCGCTTTTTCGAATGTATCAATGCCTCGGCTTACAAGTATCTCGGTTAGGATGGGAGATACAGAAAGTTCCTGCGACAACGATTGCGCTGTCTGAGTAATTTCTGGTGTTACATTCGTATCTCTGCGAAGTGTCCAACGGTATTCCCGAATAGGTGACAATGGTGTCCTTTATACAATGATTAATGAATATGGTGAGAAGCATGAACGCTTAGTTGGATTTAAGCGTACTGAAAATCCAGAAGCAAGAAGTGGCTGGTCGATAAGCCGAATTCTGTCTTATCTCGCTAAATGCCAAGGCAATCAACGAAACGAGGCAGCCATTTCTCTATGCGACCTACCCATCCCGTCTTCACTTTCGTGAACTTGTGCGGGCAACTCTATCCCGATTTAGTTTTCACCAAACCGGGAACGGGATCTACATGGTCTTGCACCAAGCGGGGTTTCTCTTGTCCCGATATAACCATAGGTCATATCAGGATCGCTTACGCGACCAGCGTCATTACTGACGATGCGGTGGTCTCTTACGCCACCTTTTCACCATTCTCTCAATTTCTTCTTGCGAAGAAATTGGGATGTGTGTTTTCTGTGATACTTTCCGTTTCTGCAGGATATTGCCTGCAGAACCCTCGCTTTCTAAATCAGATATGGATTGAACCGTTTCTGATAGACACGCAAGGCACCTTGCCCTATGGTGTTCGGACTTTCCTCCCAATTTCATCGTAGATGAAATTGGGCGACTGCCTGACGCACCAGCTTCTGCTTCTGGACCTAACGTCCAGCTTTCTCAACATAATTCTCACAACTTCATGAAATGCAATTACAAAACGATTTTCAAATAGTCAATATTTTCATCGTATTTATACCGCGGTTTGCTAATTCATCTGCTTCCCGATTTTCCTCACGCGGTACGTGCCTAATCTTAAATTGATATGGAGCCGCTACAATAATATCATGGATTTTGTGAAAGTGTTTTTTTAACTCTGCATCTTTAACCTTATATTGACCATTCAACTGACGCACCATCAACTCGCTGTCGGAATGCACAACGAGTTGGCTGCATTCAATTTTTTGCACAAGTTTCAAACAGGCGGCAAGCGCAGTATATTCAGCAATATTGTTTGTTGCCTTTCCGATATAACCATACTGCGATGTGATCACGTTGCCAAATTCGTCCTTTAATATTACGCCGATACCGCTTTCACCAGGATTGCCGCGTGAAGCGCCATCTGTATAGGCGAGGATAGTCATAGAATATTCTTTACGCTCTCGACTATTTCATCCGACACGAGAATGCGGCCGCACCTTTCACAGGCGATAATAGCAGCATTCTTTCGTAGTTCCAGTACTCGCTGTGGTGTGACACGATTAAAACATCCACCGCAGGACTTTCGCTGCACCGACACAATTGCACGTCCATCTTCTGCTTTACGAATTCTGCTATACATTTGATAATCTGTTTTCGAGATTTTGCTAACTATCTTCTCGCGTTGGTGCTGCAATTTTAACTCTTCATCTTCATGCTCTTTATTGACAGCTGCGAGTTCTTTCTTTCGATCCGTCAGTTCCGCTTGAAGTGTTTCGAGCTCAGGTAAAAGTTTTTCTATATCTTCCTTGGCAAGTGCAGCATTGCCTTCTAATGTTTCCATATCTCTTTGAAGCTTTGTGATCTTCTCTTGTGAGAGATCGATCTCTCTTGCCAACATATCATATTGCTTGTTGGTCTTTACTTGAAATTGTTGCGTCTTATACTTCTCCATTTTTGCCTTGAGAGAAAGGATATCTGTATCTGTTTTGTCTCGAATAACAATTGTTTTTTTCAAAATGTCTTCGAGTTCCTTCTTGTTCGCGAGTTTGTTCTTTACGTTCTCTGATAAGTTAGCTACGATTTGCGGCAAATCACCTTTCATTTCTTGCAGCTCGTCAAGACTTAAATCAACTAACTGCAGCAAGTACAACGAGCGTAATCTATTTTCCAACGGTTGCTCCTCTCTAATCTAGTAGCCTATATTATTTTAATCGGGTTCGTTTTATATTTTGTAATGAATACAGTCAATGGCTCGTGCGCCGCGCGGGCGGCAGATCGAAGTCGAGCTGCAATGGGTTTTAAAATAATTTGTTCAGTTTCCCAATGACCGGCATCGATAAGAGCGATGCTGTGGCTTGCTTTCTGAAATGTATGATATCGCACATCTGCAGTAATAAAAGCATCTGCTTTCTCTGCGATAGCATCTGGCAGAAGGTCACTGCCAGCTCCACCGCAAACTGCGACGGTCTGAATTTTGTGTGCTAAGCTGCCAGTATAACGCAGCGCTACAACATTAAGTGTTCGCTTTATGGATTTTAAAAAAAGCTCAAGCGACTGAGATTTTGGCAATGTGCCGAGAGCACCCATTCCGAAATTTGGATTGGAATTTTCGACAAAGTAAATATCGTATGCTGGTTCTTCGTACGGGTGGACATCTTTCAATGCGGCAACTACACCGGATACGAGTGCCCTGGGTACAATCATCTCAAGCCGTGTTTCCTCAACGAATTCAAAATTTCTATGTTTTCCTAAAAATGGATTGGATGCTTTCGAACCGTAAAAACTTCCCGTTCCTTTTGCTACAAAAGAACATGATGAATAATTACCTATAATTCCCGCTCCAGCTTGCGTCATTGCATTCCGCACTCGCTCCACATGCCCATCTGGAACGAATACAACAATCTTTGCCAAAGAATTTTTCAATGGTGTAAGGAATCGAATGTTTTTTAATCCGAGTATTTCTGCTAATGCAAAGCTGACTCCGCCTTGTGCAAAATCTAAATTAGTGTGCGCTGAAAAAAGGGCGATCTTATGTTCTGCAAGTTGCAAGACTAATTCACCAATAGGATCGTTCACGATAATCGCTGACGGTGGCCGGAAAAGTAGCGGATGATGCGAGACGATGAGCTCTACCTTTTTTGAGATTGCTTCGCTAACGATTTGCTTGGTGACATCGAGTGTTATTAAAATTTTTGTGATCTTGTTTTGCTTGTCGCCAACCTGTAAACCAACATTATCTTTTTCCCAAGCAACCCAATTCGGCGCCCAATCTTCAAACAGCTGGATAATATTTATTACATGCAGGCTCATATAAAAAAAGTGTCCCGCTTATTGGGCGGGACACTTTGTCAAAATCTCTAAGTTTTTTGAAATACAGTTTTATCGATTATTAATTTCTTTTTTACCGGCATCTTGATTCGCATTACAACTATTTGTAAAGATTCATTTTGCACAATCGGCTTGTAAAATAATAACAAAAAAATGATAAAAATGCAAGATGTGCAGTCTGTCAAACTCGGTCAGAAAGATCACCATGGAAATCTATTTTTTCAAAATTTAAGTCGCGTAATCGCTTAATTTCAGAATCAATGGTATTGAAGTTGCTCTCAAAAGATTTCATCACTTCAGTCTGTACTGTATCCAAAGTTTGACGCTGCAGAAGATCAAAACTAATTTTAACTGCCGCAAGTGGATTATTGAATTCATGGCATACTGTAACGACTAACTCGCGAATGGCTTGGGCGCGGTTTTCAGCCATTGCTAATCTTTTTTCGACCGCCAGTTTGTGTCTCCGTAAGCGAACGCGGTCAAGAATATTGAGAATGGTTCGTGGCAAGTATGCCTCATTTAAATCATCCTTCAAAAGAAAATCTTCAACTCCAAGTTTCATTGCTTCAACAGCAAGCTTAAAATCGCGAAAGCCAGTTAAAAAGATTATTGGGATGAAACGTCCCATCTGGTCCAGTTGCAGACAGAATTCTAAACCGTTCGATGTTGGGAAGTAGTAGTCCATGAGAATCACGTCTATCTCTTGATTCTCAGCGATTTCGACAAGAGCGCCTTCAATAGAATCCTTCCAAATAACGGCAAATGTGCGTTGTCGGTAACGCTTGAGAATAACTTGAACTAACTTGGAAAATGTGACATCATCATCCACTAGAAGAACGCGTACGGGCTTTGGCTGATCGTGGTTTAGAGTTTCCATATATTATAGTACCATATGTTCACATAATATTCAATGATAGATTTATTTTTTAGTCCCTGTGGATGAATTATCTTTTGATATGGAATAATATGCCATTTCTTATTGAATCGGTTGCTTTTCAAAAGTATTCTTCATATAATCACAATAATAAATACTTGTTTAAAATTTTTAAATGTCCGATTCTCAAAACGAAGACAGACATCCTGTGAGGAGAAACTCTATGCCAATAAAAAATAAAATTTTAGTTGTTGATGATGAAGAAGCACTTCGTGTTGTCCTTAGCACTGAATTAGAAGGCGAGGGGTATCAAGTATCGAGTGCTGTTGACGGACAAACAGCGATAAATATTTTAACAACTACTGAATTTGATCTTATTCTATTAGATATTAAAATGCCCAATGTCGATGGGTTCGAAGTACTGAAGTTTGTGAAAGACCGTTGGCCGAAGACCAAAGTTGTGATGTTGACAGGCTTTGCCGATCTTAAAAATGCAATCGAGTCTAAGAAGCTCGGTGCAGAAGATTTTGTTAGTAAGCCATATGACCTCGTCGATCTGCTAACAACAGTCGAAAGAGTGCTTACGAGCCCATAAATCCGGCAAGGGAGACTTGCCGATATGCCTAAAAAACATCGGATTCTTGTCGTGGACGACGAAGAATCCATAACCTATCTCGTTAAAACCGAACTTGAGGACCTACCAGAGTTTGAAGTTGATACTGCGTCGAGCGGTTCAGATGCAATTAATTTAATCCAATCAAAAGTTTATGATGTCATATTACTCGACGTCAAAATGCCCCGCATCAGCGGCGTTGAAGTTCTCAGATATACTAAGGAACATGCCCCAACTACTCAAGTAATTATGCTGACGAATGTTGTCGATGTCAAGACGGCTATTGAGACAACAAAATTAGGTGCATATGATTTCATCAGCAAGCCGTATGAACCGGCGGAACTTGTAGCTACAGTCCGCCGCGCACTTGAACACAAGCAGCTCATTATCGACAAAGAAGTGAACCAGCTCGGAAGACCGGTTGAACTGATTGGTGAATGTCAGATATTCAAGGACGTCGTCAACAAAGCGATTAAATTGGCGTCGAGCGAAGCGTTTGTGTTGATTCAAGGTGCAAGCGGCACAGGCAAAGAACTATTCGCGCGGCTTGTTCATCAACACAGTACACGTAAGGATCAATCGTTCATTGCCGTCAACTGCGCTGCCATGCCGGATCAATTGTTAGAGAGTGAATTATTCGGACACGAAAAAGGATCATTTACGAGCGCCATTAAAACAAAACAAGGTCTTGTTGAGGTTGCTGACGGCGGCACGTTGTTCTTGGATGAAGTTGGTGATATCAGTATCACAACGCAGCCGAAACTTCTTCGCTTTTTGGAAACAGGCGAGTTCCGAAGAGTTGGTGGCACGAGCTCGCGAATAGTTGACGTTCGTGTTGTGTCTGCAACGAATAAAAATTTGCAGGAAGAAGTGAAAGCAGCCCGCTTTCGCGAAGACTTGCTGTACAGATTAAACGTTGTCAGTCTTCGCCTTCCAAATTTGAAAGAACGAAAAGAAGATATTCCACTTCTCGTCGAAAATTTTCTTTCACGAAAGACAAAAACGAAGCATCTCAGTCCGGATGCATTTCAAGTACTTATGAGTTATGATTGGCCAGGAAATGTTCGCGAACTTGAACATGTGATTGAGGGAGCTGTTGCTCTCAGTCATAGTGATGTTGTAGAACCGAAGGATTTGTGGATGAATGTTGCATTGAGTGCCGCACCCTCTGCAACGACTATTCAGTCTCAATTGCCCACCACAGATAATCTCATTAAAATTGAAGAACTTGAAAAAATATACATCGAACGTGCCTTGAAACACTATCGATGGAATCGTGTGAAAACAGCAGCGACCCTGGGTATTACTCCAAAAACACTCTACCTAAAGATCAAACGATATAAGATTCAAGTACCGCGCTTAGATTCTCCAGAATAGTAATCGCTTTCGCGTTTTTATTTTTACCTGCAACCTTTTTATCCTCACCATCGTAATGTCAATTGGGAACAAAAAAATTCCCAAATCTCCTTCTTATGGAGCCAGCAATCGGTCGCCCGTGGTGGTGTCGATCGAGACACTGGCTCTATCATTTTCTTCCAAGCATCTCATTCTTGCTTTTGCATCGATTATTGACTAATTTTTTACAATTTCTGTATTAAACAAATCACTTCCTGGTCATATATTATGCCAAATAAAAAAATTATTGGTGAAGCAATTACATACGATGATGTGCTATTGCTGCCGGCAAAATCATCTGTCTTGCCGCGTGAAACAGATCTTCGCACAAAACTAACGCGTAATATAGAACTCAATATTCCATTGGTGAGTGCAGCGATGGACACGGTGACAGAAGCCGAGATGGCGGTTGCAATTGCCCGTGAAGGCGGCATCGGCATTCTGCACAAAAACATGACAATCGAACGACAGGCAGAGGAAGTAGACCGCGTGAAGCGTTCAGAAAGCGGTATGATTCAAAAGCCAATTACGCTGTCGCCTCATCAAACCGTCGGCGAAGCGTTAGAAGTAATGCGCAAGTACAGCATCTCCGGTATTCCTATTGTCGATCATGAAAATCTTGTTGGTATTCTTACAAATCGTGATTTACGTTTTCAACCGAATCTCGATCTCCTCATTTCAAAAGTGATGACTAAAGGAAATCTTATCACTGCTCCTGTTGGCACAACATTAGAAGAAGCGGAAGTGATTCTTCAAGAACATCGCATTGAAAAATTACCGGTTGTTGATAGGATCGGGAAACTGCGCGGACTGATTACATTCAAGGACATTCAAAAAAAGAAGCGACATCCAAACGCTTGCAAAGACAAGCATGGCCGTTTGCGCGTAGGCGCCGCAGCTGGAATTACAGCCGACACTCTCGACCGTATCGCGGCTCTCGTTGCTGCTGGAGTCGATGTGGTGATAGTGGATACCTCTCACGGCCATTCATGCGGAGTTATCGAAATGGTGAAGCGTGTCCGGGCAAAATTTGACATAGAGTTGATTGCCGGCAATGTAGTTACAGCTGAAGGAACTAAAGATCTCATTAGGGCGGGGGTCGATGCAGTAAAAGTCGGCATTGGACCGGGTTCTATTTGCACAACACGTGTTGTGGCTGGTGTTGGTGTCCCCCAAATTACTGCCATTATGGAATGCGCAAAGGCAGCTGCAAAGTTAAAAATTCCAATCATTGCGGATGGCGGCATAAAACAAACCGGAGACATTGCAAAAGCAATCGCAGCCGGTGCAGATTTAGTTATGATTGGAGGACTATTTGCCGGCGTTGAAGAAAGTCCGGGAGAGAAAGTTTTGTACGAAGGCCGCAGTTACAAAATGTATCGTGGTATGGGATCGCTCGAATCCATGAAAAAGGGAAGCAAAGACCGTTACTTCCAAGATGCGGAAGATGACATTCAAAAATTAGTACCGGAAGGAATTGAAGGGCGCGTGCCGTTCAAAGGAAATCTTTCCGACACAGTATATCAAATGATCGGCGGATTGCGTGCCGCAATGGGATATTGCGGATGCCGCACTATTGCCGAGATGAAGAAGAATGCGCAGTTCATACGAATGACAGAAGCGGGATTGCGCGAAAGTCATCCGCACGACATCTCCATTACAAAAGAGGCGCCGAATTACCATCTCTGATTCTCTCATGATTCGCCAACGGCTTAAAGCAGTGCGCGTATTGATGACGACGCTTCGGCTTCAATCAATACTAGTAACCGAATTAGCACATATTCGCTATTTTACAGGATTTTCTGGATCTAGTGGGCTTTGTCTGATTACACCAACGAGACAATTTTTTATAACCGATAGACGATATGAAAGTCAGGCGCCGCAGGAGGTTAATGGTTTCAATATCATTATCGCGAAACAAAATCTTTTTCCTTTGCTTGCTGAAAGAAAATTAATACCAACAAAATCGCGAATTGGATTCGAGAGTCAGCATATTTCGGTTGCAGATATGAAGAGTTTGAAAAAACTGCTGCCTGGAAGACATTTCGTTCCCGCAACAAGCATCCTCGAAAATGTTACTGCGATTAAAGATAAAAAAGAAATAGAGTTGATTCGTTCTGCCGCAGGCATTAGCAACAAAGTATTTAATAAACTGCTCACATTGGTGCGTGCGGGTGTTCGTGAATGTGACATCGCGGCAGAAATAAGCTATTGGCACCGGAAATATGGCGCTGAGTGCGACGCATTCGATCCAATTGTTGCTAGTGGTGAACGCGGTGCTTTGCCGCATGCACGAGCTTCTGAAAAAATAATTCGGAGCGGCGAAATGGTGGTAATAGATTTTGGCTGCCGGTACTGCGGTTACAATAGCGACATTACGCGCACTCTTGCAGTTGGAAACCCATCGGCAGAAATGAAGAAAGCGTACCAGATTGTTCTTGACGCACAGAAGAAAGCTATCGATGCAGTACGAAGCGGAGTTACAGCTTGTTCAATTGATGCTATCGCACGAAAGTACATTCAGAAGAATGGTTATGGACGATATTTTATTCACTCGCTGGGTCACGGTTTAGGCATTCATGTTCACGATCCTCTGCGCATCTCTGCAATCAGCACGGCAGTGCTTCAAACCGGCAATGTGGTAACCATTGAGCCGGGAATTTATATTCCAGGTTGCGGAGGAGTGCGCATCGAAGACGATATTGTTGTTTGCGAAAGCGGCAGTGACATACTTACAACATCGTCAAAAGAATTAATCATTGTGTGATTTATTATGGAAGACGGATTTAGAAAAGTTTTGATCATTGCATATTATTTCCCTCCAATGGGATTAAGCGGTGTACAGCGAACTGTAAAGTTTGCAAAGTTTCTACCAAAATACGGCTGGAAACCAACAGTGCTTACCGTGGAACCGACCGGTTATTATGCGTTTGATGACACCTTGTTGAAAGAAGCAGAAGAAGCTGGGGTGAAGATTGTTCGCACACCTTCTTACGATGTTAATCGTTTGCTAAAGAAGCAAGGTGTTATAAAGATGCCTTCGGAACGGATGCGAAAAGTATTGCAATTCTTTGGTGATTTATTTTTTATCCCGGATACAAAAATCGGATGGAAATCAATTGCTGTAAAAGCTGCATCAGAATTGATCGAACAGGAACGCTTTGATGTATTATTTGCGACTGCTCCACCGCAGACGGATTTTCTTATAGGTGAAGCACTGAAACGCAAGTTCGAAATTCCGCTGGTTGTGGATTATCGAGATGCATGGCTTGATTATCCGTTCAAGTATTTTCCAACTCCTCTACATCGCTTGTGGCATGCGCATTTAGAGAAGCGAGTATTAAAAGCAGCAGATCGAGTAATCGTAACGCACAGGCGAGTGAAGGAAAGTATTCTGCGGCGCTATAAAAATGTGGATTACAAAGACGTAATTATTCTCTCGCAGGGATTTGATGCGGAAGATTTTCCACCAACAAACGAAGGGAGACAAGCTAATTCGGTAAAAATGAAAATTTCTCACGCCGGAACATTTTATGCTGAAAGGAATCCAGTAATAATGCTTCGCGCACTCGCGAATGTTTTGCAAGCAAATCCAAAGATTCGCGGACGTATTGAAATACATTTTATTGGCAACGCACGTGAAGAAGACCGACAGCTTGTGAAAAAATTGGATTTGCAGAATGCTGTTCACTTTCTCGGCTATTTACCGCATAGGGAATGTATAAAACACTTAGTTGAATCTGATGTGCTGTGGTTTGTTATTGATAACGATTATCAAACGCCTGGCAAGTTGTATGAATATTTTGGTTCAAGAAAGCCATTAATCGCCTCACTAATAGATGGATATACTAAGCAGGTCATCCAAGAGAGCGGTGCAGCGATTTGTGTTCCGCTAAAAGATGTCGCGGAGCACGAGCATGCCATCCTTGAACAGTTTAAGCGGTTCGAGCAGAAAAAATTAGAATGCGTAGAGGCAACGTTTGCGGCAAAATTCAATCGGTTAATACTCACAGCTGAATTGGCGAAACAATTCGAGTTGTTGATGGATTATGACCGTGCCGGATTTGTGAAAGTGAAGGAGCAGTCAGCGTGAATATTCTTGTCATTGGTTCTGGTGGAAGAGAGCATGCGCTTGTTTGGAAACTTTGTCAGAGCCCTCAAGTGAAATCAATTTTTTGTGCACCCGGGAATGCTGGTATTGAGCATCTTGCCAAATGCGTGCCTTTGAAGCCGACTGACATCAAAGGTTTGTTGAAGTTTGCGAAAGAAGAAAAGATTGATCTGACAGTTGTTGGTTCTGAACAACCGCTTGTTGAAGGATTAGTGGATGCCTTCGAAGAACGTGGATTCAAAATCTTTGGTCCAAGTAAAGCTGCTGCCCAATTGGAAGGGAGCAAAGTTTTTTCAAAAAAGTTCATGTTGCGGCATTACATTCCGACCGCCAAATATCGGAGCTTTGCAGCAGCTGAAATTAATGAAGCAAAAAAATATATCAATACGATTGAACCGCCGTTGGTTGTAAAAGCGGACGGTCTTGCAGCAGGCAAAGGCGTGCTTATTTGTAAGAACCGGCAGGAAGCCGTTGTTGCGCTGAATGATATTGTTATAAACAAAGCTTTTGGTTCTGCCGGTAATCAAATTGTTGTTGAAGAATTTTTAACTGGCGAAGAGGCATCACTGTTGGTCTTGACCGACGGTGAGCGATTTGTCACACTCGCTTCAGCACAAGATCACAAATGTATTCTTGATGGCGATCTCGGAAAAAATACCGGTGGTATGGGAGCATATGCACCAGCACCTATTGTCACAAATGAACTTCTTCAGCGCGTAATACATGAAGTGATCCATCCGACACTCGATGGTATGAAGCAAGAAGGTATACCGTATCGTGGCTGTTTATATATTGGATTAATGATGACACCGGATGGACCTAGGGTGCTAGAATACAATTGTCGTTTCGGTGATCCGGAAACACAGGTTGTTGTACCCCTCATTGACGGCGATTTGGCGGAAATATTTCTTGCCATCGCAGAACGCCGGCTTGATTCGTCGAAAGTAAAACTGCATTCGGCCACGGCCGTATGTGTTGTGATGGCATCGCATGGATATCCAGATGAATATCAAATAGGTAAACAGATTTTTGGATTAGAAAATATCAAAGCAGAAGATGGCGTTATGGTGTTTCATGCTGGTACAAAAACAGAAGGAAGTGCAATTGTTACTTCCGGCGGGCGTGTACTTGGAGTAACGGCAATTGGTTTTAATAATGAACTGGAACAAACAATCCATAACGCGTACCGTGCAGTAGAGAAAATTACATTCGATGGTGCTTATTATCGCAGTGACATTGGTAAGAAAGCGCTGAAATATTTACATACAAAATAGAATAATTAATAGGGGATAATATGAATATTCTTGTAACTGGCGGGGCCGGATTTATCGCATCGCACATAACAGACGCGTACATCGCAGAAGGTCATAATGTTATTATTGTAGATAATTTGTCCGGGGGTGTTTTGGAGAATGTAAACCCGAAAGCAAAATTCTATCAACTTGATATACGAAGTGAAAAGCTGGAAGATGTATTTCAGAAAGAAAAAATAGAAGTGGTGAATCATTTAGCAGCACAGATGGATGTGCGGCGGTCAGTCTCCGATCCGAAGTTCGATGCTTCTGTCAATGTTCTCGGTGGATTAAATATCTTCGAGTCTGCAAGGAAGCACCGAGTGAAAAAAATTATTTTCTCCTCTACAGGCGGCGCTATATATGGTGAACAGGATTATTTTCCCGCTGATGAAGAACATCCTATGCGCCCACTTTCTCCGTACGGTATCACGAAACTTTGTACAGAGAAATATCTCTTTTTCTACAAAGCTGTTTATGGAATCAATTATGTTATTCTTCGTTATGCCAATGTCTATGGCCCACGCCAGAATCCGCATGGCGAAGCCGGTGTCATTGCTATTTTCTGCAATAAACTGTTGAAAGGTGAACAGCCCGTCATTAATGGAGATGGTAAGCAAACGCGCGACTACACGTTCGTTGGTGACGTTGTGAAAGCGAATTTATTGGCTCTTAAATACGATGGGTCAAATATCTATAACATAGGTACGAGTATTGAATCTGATGTGAATAAACTTTTCCTCGAATTGCGCAATCATCTCAATCCATCCTGCCCTGAACAACATGCTCCTGCAAAAGTTGGTGAGCAGCAGCGAAGTGTGATTAGTTATAAAAAGATTGAGAAAGAGCTTGGCTGGAAACCTACCGTGCAATTAGAGGAAGGTTTGCGTTTGACGGCGGAGTATTTTAAAAAGAAATATTCTGGAGTAAAATAAGTAATTACAAATAAACGTAGAAAGTTAATTTCTATGAAAACTCTATCCCGTCAAACAGTTCATTCGATCATAGGAATACTATTCGTTGTATCTGGCGCACTTGGACTTATCTACCAAATTGTGTGGTTTAAATATCTTTCGCTTTTCCTCGGTAACACAACATATGCACAGACGATTGTTCTTGCCACATTTATGGGAGGACTCGCTATTGGTTCGGCATGGTGGGGAAGAAAAGTAGATCGTTCCCCGCAACCTCTACGTCTCTATGCTTGGATGGAATTAGGTATTGGTATATATTGTTTGTTTTATCCAAGGTTTTTAGAATTGCTAAAATCCGTATTTATTTCAATTGTGGTTTCAATGCAATTGCCAAGTGATGGAACAGCAGTTCTTATTCTCAAACTTTTTACCAGTCTTTGTTCATTACTAATTCCAACTATTTTAATGGGTGGAACACTACCTATACTTGTTCGATTTATATCTCATAAGTTAGAAGAGTCCGGTAGAAATATTGCTGTATTATATTTTCTTAATAGCTTTGGAGCAGTTGTTGGTTCTTTGTTAGCCGGATTCTTTTTTATTAGACTTCTTGGATTGAGCACGACAGTATACAGTGCGGCTATTATCAATCTTCTCATTGGTACTTTTGCGATTATACTTTCACTATGGAAAATAAACTCAGATAAATCAGAAGTTGAAGCAACAGAAGAAGCTGAACAAATCTTTCCTCGCAGGGAAGTTATTCTTGCAATTACAGTTGCCGGGAGCTCCGGTTTGGCTTCGATGATCTATGAGGTAACATGGGTTCGGATGCTCATACCTGTTCTCGGTTCTTCGACATACTCATTCTCGATTATGCTGGTGGCATTTATTTCCGGTATTACAATTGGTAGCCTTATTGTCTCATCGTTTATTCAACGTGTAAAAAACCTCCCCTCGTTGTTGGGTTGGTGTCAAGTTGGAATTGTGCTTTCCATGTTTGCCGTACTACCTTTATACGCACGTATTCCCTATGAGTTTTGGAAAGTGGCATCAATTCTTGTTCGCAGTTCTGATACATATCCGATATATCTAACTATTCAATTTATTTTTGGATTTATGCTTATGATTGTGCCGACAATATTCCTCGGTATGTCACTTCCGATCGCGACACGTATTGCGGCTCGAGGGATAAGCGTTCTTGGGAAATCAGTTGGTAATATTTTTGCAATAAACACTTTAGGTACAGTGATAGGTTCGTTGCTCTCTGGATTAGTTTTGATTCCGCTTATTGGAGTTAAGCATACAATCGAAGTTGGTATTGGATGTAATCTATTAGCCGGTCTGCTCGTTTTTGTGTTTGCTGGCTTAATCCCCCGTAAGCAAATGTTTGTGGCTCTCCCATTGATGTTTTTGACATTAATCGGGTATTTGTTTTTTGTTCCTAATTGGAATAAAGGAGTGATGCTTTCAGGTGTTTTTAGGAGTATGCATTCCGATGTAAAACCACCAGAAAGTTATGATGTATTTCTAAAAAACGCCAATGCAATAAAAGTGCTTTACTATAAAGAGGGAACAACAGCAACAATTGGCGTTGTAGAAGGGAAGTATGGAAATGAAACACAAAGGGTTCTCATTGTGAATGGAAAGTCAGATGCATCAACCAAAGGTGACTTGCCTACTCAGTTATTGTGTGGACAGATTCCTTGCATGCTTCAAAAGAATCCAGAAAATGTTCTAGTGGTTGGTCTGGGGAGTGGTGTTACAATTGGAAGTGTATTAACGCATCCAGTAAAGCGTGTTGACTGCGTTGAAATAGCACCTGAGATTGTTGAAGCTTTAAGTCAGTTTGATGAAGCGAATCATCGTCCATTAAGCGATACTCGCTCAAATTTATTTATAGAAGATGCATTGGCATATTTGAAAATAACAAATCGGAAGTATGATATTATTATTAATGAACCGACAAATCCCTGGATTGCCGGAGTTGGTAATCTTTTTACAACAGAATTTTTTGAAAAATGTAAACAGAGGATGAATAAAGGTGGTATCATGGTTCAATGGTTCCATCTTTACGAAATGAATGATGAACTCTTTAAAATGGTTGTGCGTACTTTCCAATCGAGTTTTACGTATGTATCACTTTGGCAAGCATTACAAGCGGATATAATTATGATTGGATCAGAAGAGCCAATATCTATTGAATATGATAAGATTAAGCAAGCGATGACTGAAAAAAGAATAAAGGAAGATTTGCAGAGGATATCAATTCCAGATGCGGCAACATTTCTTTCACTCGAAATGCTGTCATCCAAATCAGTTCTTAGATATGTAGGAACTGGCGATTTAAATACCGAAGATCGTCCTCGCTTAGAATATGGCGCACCTGAAACTTTTTTTGCAGGTAACGGCGTGAAAGAACTTGATCGGTATGATGAACGTATGAGATGCGATACTGTGGTTGTTCAACTACAGGCTTTAATGAGAAACAACAAAATTATGGATGAGGAATTACGGAATATTGGATTTCTTCATACACAACCTAATAGAAATACATATTTTGGATATTCGGTCTTAAAAACACTTCAAAAAAAACATCCAAAAGATATTGCACTTGTTGAGCGATTAGCAAATATTGCTTTCACTCTTAAGCGTAATGAAGAAGCCGTTGCATATAGCAAGATGCTTGTAGAGCTTCAACCTGATAATCCTAAGGCTTTGGAAAATTATGCAACTCGCAAATACATGTGGGAACGACCTCTTGCGAACATTCTGACACAAATTGATTTCAAGATAAGTGAAGATATGTTACGTAAAAGTATAAGTCTAACGGCTGATACTGTGGACATCTATAATCTGTGCTTAGCAGATCTCTACTATGGGATGCAACAATATGTTAAAGCTCTCGAATATTACAATCGGACTATGAAAATAAGAGAAAAGTATCAATGTGATCCTAATATTCAAGATGATGTGGTATTGTACAGGCTTGCAATATGTTATAGTCGAATAGGTAGGAGAGACCGTGCATTAGGCAGTGCCTTTCAAGCGGTCAAAGTCAATCCGCACAATGATGACGCAAAAGAATTGTTTAATGATTTGTGGTTAAGAGATTTGAATTCTCCAAAATCAAAGTGATCTTTCATTATCAGCGCCGATTATGGAAACCTGTACAAAGGTTTTACGTAGTATCAAAGTATCAAATGGCGATAATGAAGCACTATATGTCCCTTACCAAGTTGGCGTGTGTAATCCTATGCGTATACTCGCTAAATTTATATCGACCGGCAAACGCGCAATGTGATGACAAAAATAAATCCGATGGCATCTCTTGGGACTTTGATGAAGGGAAGAACAAAGATTTTTCTGTTGGAACATTTATATCTGATATATTCACGCCACAGATTATCCTCGACACTAAACGCGTCAGAGATTATATTCGTGATGGGCGGTTTCAAATTTTACGCAGTCGTTGTGGTGATATGCGTACTATCGACGCTATCTATTTGAAATCGCTAAAGATTGCGGATTATAATATTGCGCGTGCACTTTTTCTTTCTTTCATGGCCGTACTTGAACATCGAAAGATAGATGTTAAAATGCCTATTTTCAAATCACTTGCATTGCCGCTGACATTTGAAGAAGATAGTATCTTCTATGCCCGCAGAAAAAATCTTCCTACTCAACTGTATCCAGATACACCGGCGGGTTCTAATGGAGATAATGATAAACTTCAACATTTTTTTGGGTCAGCATATCTTGCTTTTGCGTCTGAGTCGCCTGGATTGACGCATATAACTGGAGATATAATCGAATGGTTAGAACCAATACTCGTTGTGGGTGGTGATGATGACCCGCGCGATAAACGAACAAACAAACAAGGCAAAAGTTTTGGTCGCGATTTGTTGGTAATAAAGACATTACTTCCATCTGATTACTTGACTTTTCCGTACGAAGACAGTAAATAGTTAATAGCCTTTTTTTAACGGATATGGAAAACTAATTGTCGATAACTAAAATGAAAACTATTCTTATTGTTGATGATGACAAATCTGTTCGTGAATCGATCAAAATGATTCTTGAATATGATCGATACGAAGTTGAGTTTGCTGAGAATGGCGAACAAGGTTTACAGAAACTTGATCACTTGCCGGTGGATGTTGTGTTGCTGGACGTGAAAATGTCTGGTATGGATGGCATCGAGGTATTGATAAAGATTCGACAGAAGAATGAAAAGCTGCCGGTGGTGATGATTTCCGGTCACGGGACTATTGAAACGGCAGTGGAAGCAACAAAGCTTGGCGCTTTCGATTTTCTTTCCAAACCACTTGACCGCGATAAACTTCTTGTAACTATTCGCAATGCAATACAACAAGCAAAACTATCGGAAGATTACGAAAAACTGCAAGAAAGTGTGGAAGGGAAGAGACGCATTCTTGGCGAGAGCGAAAAGATTAAAGAGATTCTTGCCGTCATCAATCAAGTAGCGCCTACTGATGCGCGCGTGTTGATCACCGGTGAAAATGGTACCGGGAAGGAACTGATCGCGCGCGCTATTCACCGAACCAGCAAGCGCAATGCGAAACAGTTTGTGGAAGTCAACTGTGCGGCGATTCCGTCAGAAATGATTGAGTCAGAATTATTCGGTCATGAAAAAGGTTCTTTCACAGGTGCAACAGCACAACGCATTGGCAAATTCGAACAGGCGGACGGCGGAACACTTTTTCTTGACGAAATTGGCGATATGAGTTTACAAGCACAGGCGAAAGTGCTGCGTGCATTAGAAGATGGAAAGATCGAGCGCGTTGGCGGTAGCAAACTTCTTTCAGTTGATGTTCGTGTTCTTTCGGCAACTAATAAAAAATTAGAAGAGGAAATTGTCAAAGGAAATTTTCGCAGTGATCTCTTTCACCGGCTCAATGTCATTCCTGTTCATGCGCCGGCTTTGCGCGAACATCGAGATGATATTCCTATTCTTGTTCAATCGTTTATCGATGATGTTTGTTCACGGAATGGAATTGCGCGCAAGGCAATCTCCGGCGATGCGATTAATGTTCTCCTTCAGCGTGATTGGCCCGGCAATGTGCGTGAATTGAAAAACGCAGTGGAACGTTTAGTTATTTTATCGCACGGCACTTCGATAGACATTACTGTACTCGATGCGTTTGGAAATGCCGGCGGTACGGATTCAGAATCACTAGACGTCAGCGGAACATTCCAGGAATTCAAAGAACGAGCCGAAGCAGTGTTCATCAAAAAGCAATTGGAGATCCATAAATGGAACGTGACTAAGGCTGCTGAGGCTATGGAAATCCAGCGCAGCCATCTCTACACTAAAATGAAACGTTACGGCTTAGCTAAAGATGGAGAAGATGAAAGCAAAGAATAAATGCTATCATCTTCTCGTTCTTGCATTTCAATCGATTTCTAGCTAAATTTCACTTAGAAGTTTGTATAAATCGAAATCGAATACTTATCTATTTTCTTGGAGGAATCACAATGGTAGTAAAAGTTGGAATTAACGGTTTTGGACGAATTGGCAGACAGATTATCAATGTCATGGCGGATAAAGGTGTTCTCGGTAAAACACTTGATGTTGTTGCGGTTGTTGATGTAAGTACAGACGCAAAGTATTTTGCCTATCAATTGAAATATGACTCAATCCATGGTCATTTCCGCGGTACATTAAGCAGTGAAAAAAGCAATCCTTCACTAGAAGCGGATGACGTTCTAGTTGTGAATGGTCATAAAATCAAGTGCGTGATGGCGCAAAAAGATCCATCGCAATTGCCATGGAAAGAACTTGGCGTTGAAATCGTGATTGAATCTACTGGTTTATTCACCGATTCTGAAAAGGCAAAGGGACACCTTGCCGCGGGTGCGAAGAAAGTTCTGATTTCCGCTCCGGCAAAAGGCGAAGTGAAAACCATTGTAATGGGTGTGAACGATAATGAGTATGATTCAGCAAAGCACAATATTATTTCGAATGCCTCATGCACTACAAACTGCTTAGCTCCCCTGGTTTACGTGATTTTGAAAGAAGGCGTTGGAATTGAAACTGGTTTGATGACGACCATCCATTCAATCACAGCGACACAAAAGACAGTTGACGGTCCTTCTAAAAAGGATTGGAGAGGTGGTCGTGCAGCATCAATCAACATTATTCCTTCGACCACTGGCGCGGCGAAAGCTGTAGGTGAGGTTCTTCCAGCGGTGAAGGGTAAGATGACCGGTATGTCGTTCCGTATCCCTACTCCTGATGTGTCTGTTGTCGATTTGACATTCCGTTCGGCTCGTGATAGTTCAATTGAAGAAATCGATGGATTATTGAAGAAAGCATCCGAATCCTATTTGAAGGGCATTCTCGGATATTGCACGGATGAAGTGGTTTCAACCGATTTCATCCACGATGATCGTTCTTCCATTTATGATTCGAAGGCAACGCTGCAAAATAACTTGAAGGGCGAGAAAAGATTCTTCAAGGTTGTTTCATGGTATGACAATGAATGGGGCTATTCAGTTCGCACAGTTGATCTGACTAATCTCATTGCATCGAAACTGAAGTAAGGTTTAGAAGTGTTCAATCTTTATCTGCCCGGTACACAAATGCATCGGGCAGAATGTTATTCTGCATCGGGCTGACGACTTATCGGGTCGAAGCCCGTTTTTTATATATGAAGAACATTCCAGTTATACCAGAATAATCAAACATCCATCTCTTTACGGAGAAAAACAATGAATAAAAAAACAGTCAGAGATATAAAATTTACTGGCAAGCGTGTTATTATGCGTGTGGATTTTAACGTACCGTTAAAAAACGGTGTTATTCAGGACGACATCCGCATGCGTGCTGCGCTTCCGACTATAAAATATATCCTTGATCAAAAGCCAAAATATCTCGTACTAATGTCGCACCTTGGCGATCCCAAAAAAGATACTCAGAAGGCAAAAGAGAAAGCCGAGAAAGATGGCAAGCCATTCGATGAGGCAAAGTTCATCGAAGGCAAACATAAAATGAAACCAATTGTTGAGCATCTCTCACAACTGTTGAATAAACCAGTGAAACTTGCACCGGCAGCAATTGGTGCAGAAACTAAAGCAATGGTTGGCTCATTGAAGGATAGCGAAATTCTGATGCTTGAGAATACTCGCTTCCATAAACAAGAGACTTCAAAAGATCCAGCGGAACGCGAACAAATGGCGAAGGAACTTGCTTCCTATGGCGATATCTTTGTGAATGACGCTTTTGGAACTGCACACCGCGCGCATGCCTCTACTGAAACTATTGCACATTATTTGCCGGCAGTTGCAGGATTTTTAATGGAGAAAGAACTGGCGTATCTCGGTAAAGCAGTTGAGAATCCGGCTAAGCCATACGTTGCAATCATTGGCGGTGCAAAAATATCCGGCAAGATTGATGTCATCCAAAATCTTATGAACAAAGTAGATGCACTGCTCATTGGCGGTGGAATGATGTTCACGTTTTACAAAGCGCAAGGATTGGAAATCGGCAAATCATTATTAGAAGCAGATAAAGTCGATTTGGCAAAGAAAATTCTTGATGAAGCTAAAGAGAAAAACGTGAGATTAATATTGCCGGTCGATTGTGTTGTATCCGATAAGTTTGACAATGCGGCGGCGACAAAGATAGTGAAGATCAACGCAATTCCGGCCGATTGGATGGGAATGGATATTGGTCCAGAGACTATAAAAATGTACAACGACGAAATCGTGAAAGCGAAAACGGTAGTATGGAATGGGCCGATGGGTGTGTTCGAAATGTCGAATTTTTCAAAAGGAACTACCGCCGTCGCTCAAGCGTTAGCTATTGCAACAAAGTCGGGCGCGATTACAGTAGTTGGCGGCGGAGATTCTGCGTCGGCAATAGCGCAAGCCGGACTCGATAAAGCTGTTTCGCATGTTTCAACAGGCGGCGGAGCATCCTTAGAATTTTTAGAAGGAAAAGTTCTTCCCGGCGTTGCGGCTTTAAACGATAAATGAAAAGCGATTTGGTGATTGTCGATTTGCGATTTGATGATTTTATATGAACTCTGAGGAATTAAAATCTAGAACGAAGAAGTTAGCAATTCTCATTATCCATTTTGTGGATAAATTGCAAAAGAATGATTCAACGACGATAATCGGTAAGCAAATTATTCGGTCATCAACATCGGTAGCTGCAAATTATCGTGCTGCTTGTCGTGCACGTTCAAAAGCTGATTTTATCAACAAGCTAGGAATTGTGGAAGAGGAAGCAGATGAAACTTTATTTTGGCTGGAAATGTTAATTGAAAGCGAAAAAGTCAAAAAAGAAGATGTTGCAAGTTTATTCCAAGAATTAAATGAAATAGTAGCAATCTTTTCAGTATCACATAAAACAGCAAAAGCAAATCGTTACAATAAATCATAAATTTATAGATCACTAGATCGAAAACCAATAAATCGAACATGAGTTATAATCAAGGCAATTACTATCGTCCCTCAACGTTTGGGGGATTTCAATTCTTTCCACCGGTAATAAAGGGCTTACTGATAACCAATACTGCGATATTTATTTTGATGTGGTTTTTCAGTGCGTTCCATTTTAATGGCGTAAGTTTTCATATGGTGTTAACAACAGTTTTTGGTTTGATGCCCTTCGGTGAAGGTTTTTATCCCTGGCAACTCATCACATACCAATTCCTCCATGCTGATTTCTGGCACCTCTTCTTTAATATGGTATTCGGACTATGGATGTTCGGGATGGAAGTTGAGCATGTTTGGGGGGCAAAGAAATTCCTTATTTATTATTTGTCCTGTGGTGTAGTGGCGGGATTATCCCAGTTGATACTTTCACCGATTTTTGAACCAGCGCTTGGCCCAACGATCGGGGCATCTGGAGCAATTTACGGCGTTATGATTGCATTTGCCGCTATGTTTCCGGACAGATACATATTTCTCTATTTCTTGATTCCAGTGAAAGTAAAATACTTTGTCATTATTCTCATTGTCTTTGGTGTGATGTCGGTAGGTGGTCAAGGGAATGTTGCTAATCTTGCTCACCTTGGCGGAGCGGTTGCTGGATATCTTTATATCTTATATGATCGCCGGCAATTAACTCGAGGAAGAAACCGCGGAACTTTTCAATCATCGATGTCATCCGCGCCTTGGAGTCGTCCAACTACTTCTGCCGGTGATGTTGTGGATGCTAAAGTATTTGATATAAACGATGCAAAATCTTTTGAACCAAAAGAAAAACCGGCTGATGCACAAAAGCGTATCGATGAGATTCTGGACAAAATCAGCCGAAGTGGATACCAAAGTTTATCGGAGGAAGAGAAAAAAATTCTCTTTGAAGCCAGCAAACGAATGAATTAATTTGTAGGGGCACGATACATCGTGCCCTTTGTTTTTTAAATAGGATGATAAACGAACAATGAGTCGACAGCACGAGACTAACAAAGGAACATCACGAAGAAAGACACGACAGGTGAATGTCGGCGGAGTGAAAATCGGCGGCGATGCGCCTATCTCTGTCCAGACAATGACAAAAACAAAGACCGACGATATTGCTGGAACTGTCGCTCAAATTAAGGCTGCCGCAGATGCGGGGGTCGACATTGTCCGTGTAACAGTAAACGATAAAGAAGCCGCTGCCGCGATGGCGGAGATTGTGAAGCAATCGCCTGTTCCCATTGTGGCGGATATTCATTTCAATCATATTTTTGCATTAAAGGCGATAGAAGCCGGAGTCGCTAAGGTTCGGCTCAATCCAGGCAATATCGGCTCAAAGGACCGCATTCAGCAAGTGCTAACAGCAGCAAAAGAACGAGGCATTCCGATCCGTATCGGCGTCAATTCCGGTTCTTTGGAAGAAGATATTCTTCAAAAACATGGATACCCGACAGCCGAAGCGTTATATGAGAGCGCAATGCGGCATGTGGAAATTTGTGATGAATATAATTTCAAAGATGTCGTGATCTCCGTAAAATCCACGGATGTAAAACTCATGATTGAAGCATATCGATTGGTTGCAGAGCGGACAGATATTCCTTTGCATCTTGGGGTCACAGAAGCTGGACCAACTCGTAGCGGCACAATTAAATCTTCGGTCGGGATCGGTGCTTTGCTTGCGCAGGGGATCGGCGATACAATCCGCGTGTCGCTGACCGACGATCCGATCAAAGAGGTCGAAGTTGGGAAAGAGATTCTTCGCTCGCTCGGTCTCGCGTCGCGGAATGTCGAATTGATCGCTTGCCCGACTTGTGGACGTATCGAAGTAGATCTTTTCAAGATTATGGGTGAATTGGAAGAGAAGCTTGCCGGTATGAAGAAGCCGGTATCGATTGCAGTGCTCGGCTGTGTTGTGAACGGCCCCGGTGAAGCAAGTTCAGCGGATATTGGTATTGCAGCAGGTAAAGGAGTCGGCATTCTTTATCGCAAAGGTGAGATGATTAAGCGTATCAAAGAAAGCGAAATTGTTGCAACCATTTTAGAAGAAGTAGAAAAATTCCAACCGAAAAATTGAGAGTATACACTCTCACCCAAAGTAATTCATATCGCGGTTTCAGTTGAAAATAAAGCAATTACCACCTCTGTTTTGTAGAACCTTCATAGATCATTCTACTTAAGTCCAGATTTTCCTCCTAAAAAGCAGTTTTCCTTTCGGTATATTTATTGTGTCTTTCATAGACAGAAGTCTTATGGGGACATATTGAAAAATCCACCAAGTATAAACAGCATCTCGTTCAATCCGTTCGAATCGTTCATTCCTGATTATTCCTTCGCGTCCCCTAATTATCAACCGTTATGTATTAGTAAAAGAAAATTACTAAGAAAACAATTATCAATCATCCACTAATTCTTTAAAGAGGTTGCCTTGAAAAAACTTTTACTCGCAGTGTTTATTACAGTAAATTCGCTTTATGCACAAACCTGGCAAAAGCTAAGCCCATTTCCGTCCGGCGAACAATCGCAAAATATGTATAAGTACAATTCCACAACGCTCTATACAAGTGGTGCAAATGGAAGTTTGATTAAAACAACCGATGGCGGAACAACCTGGACTTGCTATTCAATAAATTCGCTGGGAGATATTGTTCAAGGATTATATTTTACGAGTGATCTTGTAGGGTACGCATGCGGATATAATTATTCCATTGATAAAACGACCAATGGTGGTGCCACATGGACACAAACAGAACGGAATGCCGGTGCTGGCGGTGGATATGAAGGTATCGTTTTTACCGACGTAAATACGGGATATGTCGTTGGCGATGCAGGAAAGGTTAAAAAAACAACCGACGCAGGTACAACTTGGAATATTATTACGACTGGTTACACTTTTGAACTCGATAAGATAATCTCTCTTGGAGGGAACACACTCCTTGCTTGCGGAGGGAATCAGTTTATACTTCGAACCACTAACGGGGGAACGAGCTGGAGTGCTATCGATAGCAAAGATGTCAATACAAAGACCTGTATCAGCACGTCTGATAACATTACGATCTATGCCTCTACCGTAACGGGGAAAATTACTAAATCTACCGATGGCGGATTAAGCTGGACTCTTTTAATCGCCCAACCTACAACGGAACATCTCTTTGGAATATACTTTCTCTCTAATACGACAGGATATGCTGCAGATCAGTATGGAGGAATTTCTAAAACAACCAATGGCGGAACCAGTTGGGCAGTTTGCACTACAGGCATCGGAGCGAGCGAAAATTTTTATGCAATAGCATTTCTCGATGCCAACACAGGTTTTGTTACCGGCGGCGGTGGACGGCTGTATAAAACCACGAATGGTGGAAGCAGTTGGACAAATTTGAATAAAGGCGTCAGCGGGTCTCTGTATATTTATGGATCATGGTTCACGGATGCAAATACAGGATACGCAGCTGATGCGTATACTCCCAATATTTATAAAACTACCGATGGTGGTGCAAACTGGAGCAATCTTGGAGCAACGATAACTTCTGGCGTTGCCGATTTAATGTTTGTCGGAACTGCTAACGGATTTGGGGTTACGTACACACCAGCGCTAATTAAAACGACCAATGCTGGCACAAGTTGGACTGAAATAAGTATTACATTGCCCGAAATAACATATCCCGTAGCATTGAGTTTTCCCACAGCGTCTGTTGGATATATCGCAGATTATAGTAAGGCAATAGTGAAAACAACAGATGGAGGAACGAATTGGAATGTTATGAAAAGTGATTTTTCGGAGAACCTCAATAGCTGTTATTTTATTGATGTGAACGACGGCTATGTTATCGGCGAAAATGGTTTTATTGCGCACACAACAAACGGCGGAACAGATTGGACAACACAAACAACCGGAACAGCAAAAATACTATGGTCTATTTCTTTCTTTAATCAAAACGCAGGCGTGGCATGCGGAGATGGCGGTACAATTTTGCAAACAACGAACGGTGGAACTACATGGACAGATCGATCGATAGCTACTAGTAATGCGCTGTACAAAATCAAATTTCTTGATCAATATAATGTAATTACGTGTGGTTCAATTTTGACAGTCTGCCACTCCACCAATAGCGGACAGGATTGGAGCAATATTTCTATGACAGGAACAGGTGAGCTTTATTCCATAGCGTCTGCTGGTTCCGATGTCTGGTTGTTGGGTGGTGGCGGTTTGATTTATAAAAGTATTGTAGCTCTACCGGTGGAATTGACATCTTTCAATGCGGTGGCGGAGAATAATGCTGCATTACTTTCATGGAAGACGGCAACAGAAACAAATAATTACGGCTTCGAAATAGAAAGAAGAGTTATTGGATTTACGGCTCAATGGCTTAAGGTTGATTTTGTTGCGGGCAACGGAACGAGCAACAGTGCACATAGTTATTCGTACGCGGATAACACTGCATTATCAGGAACGTACGCGTATCGCTTGAAGCAGATCGATAACAATGGAGCATATAAATATTCGAGCGAAGCAGAAGTAACGATTTCTATTCCAAAAATATTTGCACTGAACCAAAATTATCCGAATCCATTTAATCCGACAACAGTTATCAGTTATCAGTTGCCGGTAACGAGTAATGTAACACTCAAAGTGTATAATGTGCTTGGGAAAGAAGTAGCAACATTAGTGAACGAAACAAAAGAAGCGGGAAATTACACGACGCAATTCAATGCCTCGCAGCTTTCTAGCGGTGTGTACTTCTTCAAACTGACTTCAAATCGGTTTTCATCTATACGGAAAATGACACTGCTGAAGTGATTTCAACATTTTTCTTTCGAAGGTCACCGGGCTTCTGGTTTGACCTTCGAGAGGTTGTTATGAATATGTTAAAAGAAGGTCGGCTGTATATCGGCCTTTTTCATTGTTTTCCTGCTTTATTTCCTCGTCTTAAATGAATTAAAAATAATATATAACTGTAAACCTTTTGTTTCTTCCCACGTCTAACTTATATAATCCACTGAGAGAATGTTCACAATAATAAAAGGAGTAACATAGTATGAAGAAACTCGGAGTATTCGTTGCGGTAGTACTTGCAATGGTGAGTACTAGTCTATACAGCCAACCGGCGGAGGGTAAAGGACCCCACAAATTCATTGCACAATTGAAGTTGACTGAAGAGCAAAAAAAAGATTTTGATAAAATCCATTTTGATATGGAAAAACAAGAGATTGCTCAGAAAGCAAAAAATGAAACAGCACGAGTTGAGCTTCGGCAATTATTCAAGGCAGATAATCCTGATAAATCAACCATTGAGAAAAAATTGAATGAAATTGCAAATCTTGAAGTGCAGATGCATATGATCAAGATCAACTCATGGTTCGACGTTAATAAACTGCTGACACAGGAACAGCAGAAAACTTGGAAAAAGGCTCTTGAGTATGGTTCTGAAATGAAACAGAGGAAAATGGAAATGAACCATCATGGCGAGCATTCCATGGCACCTCATCCGAAAGAACCAATGCCAAAAAAATAATCGAGATTGAACAACTCTATCTGGAAAAGAGAAATGGGTCGGGAGATAATCTCGGCCCATTTCGTTGTACACCCATAGCCCTCTGAATCCTTTTTGGGAACTTCGCATCCTACCTATAGGTTAGTAGTATAGATGGAGATCAATAATAACAATTTGCAGAGGAGACGATTATGGCTGAACAGTTGACAAAAAACACTTTTCTTACGAAGGTTTATAATTACGAAAAAAACAAAGAATGGAAATTTGAAGGTACTATTCCGGCGGTAATTGATTTTTGGGCGTCATGGTGTGGTCCTTGCCGAATGGTTGGACCGATTATTGATGAACTGTCAAAGGAATATGCAGGCAAGGTGAATTTTTATAAGGTGAATGTGGATGATGAGCAGGAACTTGCTGGAATATTCAGTATACGCAGTATTCCATCGATGCTATTCATTCCGAAAGAAGGTAAACCAAAGATGTCTGTCGGGGCACTACCCAAGGAATCTCTCGTTGAGGCAATCGGTAAGGAGTTAAGTGTTTCTGTAAATTAAAAAATTACTCAACACTTAACCTGCACCTATATAATGTGGTGAGCACTATCAGATAAAACCGAATCCTATGAGATTGTGGACATTACATCCTCGGTATCTTGATGCGAAGGGACTTGTGGCGCTATGGCGTGAAGCATTGTTAGCGCAAAAAGTTCTTCAAGGCAAGACAAAAGGTTATCGTTATCATCCGCAATTGATTCGGTTTCAAAGACACTCTCGACCTGTAGCTGTCCTTGCTATGTATCTTACTGCCATTTTAAAAGAGGCAAAAGTTCGAGGTTATCATTTCGATGGGCGGAAAATTTCAAGATCACGCTTTTATGGAAAATTAGTAGAGACCGACGGGCAGTTGCTTTATGAATGGTACCATCTGAAACATAAGCTTAGGGAGAGGGATCATCAAAAATATCTATTGCTCAAATCTATCGAAAATCCTAAGCCGCATCCTCTCTTCCGAATTGTTCCTGGACTCTATCAAGATTGGGAGCGGGTGAAATAAAAGTATATCTTCAAAAAAGATTAGATCTCTTATTACTTAAGTACAATTCTTCTTTTGCTCTTTCTATCCATTTTCTTTACCTTTTCTCGTTATCAAACCGTACCTCATCCGATAATCAAAAAGGAGGTCAGTATGAATCCGACTCAATTACCATCAATTGTTTTAAGCTTCCCGCTTATTTTTGTGTTCTTGTATGGATGTTCAGTTTCGAAAGAAATGAGCACGGATTCCATACCGGCGGTTAAGTCTTTCGATCTTCAACGATATCTTGGAACATGGTATGAAGTTGCACGCCTTCCACACTCGTTTGAAAATGGATTGGATAAAGTGACTGCTACATATACCTTACGTGATGATGGCAAGATAGATGTACTCAATAAGGGGTTCAATACAGCCAAAGGAGAATGGAAGGAAGCAAAGGGTAAGGCGCGGATCAAAGATCCTGTCACTGGAACTTTACTTGAAGTCAGCTTTTTTTGGATTTTCTACGCCGACTACAAAGTCATTGATCTCGATACGGTAAACTACTCATATGCCATGGTGACAAGCAGCTCAAAGGAATATTTATGGATATTGAATCGGACACCACATTTAGATGATGCTATTTATGATACATTAATTCATAAAGCAGCCGAATGGGGATTTAATATCTCTGCGATATATAAAGTACCTCAATAGTTAACAACACTTTCTTTCAACAGTTGAATGGAGCATCGTTATGGAACTCAAAGGGAAAAGTGCAATTGTGACCGGCGGAGCAATGGGCATCGGGTTTGCTACAAGCAAACGCCTCCTCATGGAGGGTGTTGTTGTTACTATCTGGGATTTAAATCGAGCCGCTCTTCAACAAGCAAAACAAGAACTTTCAGCATTAGGAAAAGTATTCGTTCACCAATGTGATGTGACTAAAAAGGATCAGGTGTATAAACTAGCTAAGACAGCAAAAAAAGAAATGGATAAAGTTGATATTCTCATCAATAATGCAGGATATGTTTCCGGGGGAGAATTTTTAGAGCGACCTGATGCAGACTGGGAAAAGACTATTGGTGTGAATTTAACGGCATTGCTTTATTCAATAAAAGCATTTCTTCCTGAAATGTACGATCGTAATACCGGACATATCGTCAACATCTCTTCTGCTGCAGGGACTATCGGTGTTGCGGGGCTCGCGGTGTACGCCGCAACAAAGTGGGCTGTGTGGGGATTAACAGAATCACTTCAGATGGAAGCTTTACAGAGAGGAAAATCTGGAGTAAAATTTTCGACTATTCATCCGGGATATATTGCAACGGGGATGTTCGAAGGGGCGAAGTTAGGTATTCCAGGACGATGGATTGTTCCCTTGGTGAAAAATCATGACGTTATCGCAAAAGCTATCGTTAATGATGCACTGAAGAGAGGTAAATATTCTCCCAAGCGTCCAAGTACAATCAATCTCAATCTGCGATTCAGGGCTTTAATGCCGGATCGATGGTTTCAACGATTCCTTATCATTATGGGAGTTGCTGGAAGTATGAAAACCTGGTATGGAAGAAAAAAATAAATGTATTATTGATTAGTAAGAATGATCGAAAGATATAAATCGACAGATCTAAATCATCAAATCGCAAATCAATAAATCGAAAATCATTAAAGAGACCATCTCCAATTTTCAATGGATACTGACATGCCATCAAAAAAGACAACAACTTCAATTAATCCCGCAACGGGAAAAATTATTGGTAAAACACCTGAGAATACTATTGAAGAATTGGCGCAAGCCATTTCCCTTGCAAGAATTGCTCAACATGAATGGGCAAAGTTAAGTTTTCACGAACGTGCACAACATCTCTTTGCGATCCGTGATTATATTGTGGAAAATGCCGATAAAATTTCCGATGTCATATCAAAGAACAGTGGTAAGACGAAAATGGATGCACTCAGCACTGAAGTGCTTTCTGTTTCGCTTGCGATTACTTATTACGCAAAAAATGCAAAAAATATTCTGAAGCGCAAACGATTGAACGGTGGGAGTATATTGACGATTAACAAACGATCTTATGTAGACCGAGTTCCATTGGGGGTAGTTGGCATCATTAGTCCATGGAATTATCCATTTTCAATTCCATTCCATGAAATTGCGATGGCACTTATTGCAGGAAATGGTGTTGTGCTCAAAGTTGCATCTCAATCTCTTGAAGTTGGCAAGATGATAAAAGAATGTATTGAAGCCGGAAAACTTCCGAAGGATATTTTTCGTCTCGTTAATCTGCCGGGAAAAATTGTAGGTGATGCATTCCTGAATTCCGGTATCAATAAGTTATTCTTTACCGGCTCAGTACCGGTTGGTAAGTATTTGATGGAAAAAGCAGCGAAACACTTGGTTCCGCTTTCATTGGAATTGGGAGGTAACGATGCAATGATTGTTTGCAGTGATTCGAATGTTCATCGTGCGGCAAGCGGAGCGATCTGGGCGGGGCTTTCGAATTCCGGACAATCCTGCGCCGGCGTTGAACGAATCTATGTGGAATCCGAAGTGTATGAGGAATTCCTTTCAATCTTAAAAATGAAGATGAGCGAATTAAAACAAGGAGTTGATATTGATTCGAATGTTGATATTGGTTCTATGACCACGGAGCAACAATGGAAAAAAGTACGGGATCTTTTTAAAGATGCCGTTAAGAAAGGGGCAAAAGCATATCCTGAAATAAAAAAGATAGAGAAGAAAGGGAAGGGATTATTCTGTCCGCCTATTATTTTAGAAAATATTAGTGATGATATGATGGTGGTGAACGAAGAGATATTCGGTCCGCTCCTTGCTGTGAAAAAAGTTGACAACATAAAGGAAGCGATAGCTTCTGCCAATGCTTCAACGTTGGGATTAACTGCATCAGTTTGGACGAAAAATAGACGCAAGGCACATGAAATTGCATCGCAACTCGAAGTCGGTTCGGTGATGATTAATGATCATCTGATGAGTCATGGACTTGCAGAAACTCCATGGGGCGGTTGGAAGGAATCTGGCATTGGTCGCACTCATGGCTATATCGGTTTAGAAGAAATGACGCAGCCGCGTTGTGTTGTGGATGATATTCTTCCCTTCGTGCAAAAGAATATGTGGTGGCACCCGCATAACAAGAAAGTGTACGAAGGTTTGAAAGGGGGTCTGGAATTTCTATATTCAAAAAGAATGAAAAAGAGACTTCAAGGTGGAATAAAGTTAGGTCAAGTCTTTTTCAGAACATTTCAAAAATAAAAAAAGCGGAGACAGCATGGCTGCCCCCGCTTGTATAATAATCATAGAAATATCTTAGAATCTTAGACCGGCAGTAAACATAACTCCGCGATTATAGCTTTTTGCATCCCCGTCTTTAGACAATTTTGTTTGACCAATCACATATCGGGCGTTGACATCTAATATGAGAAATTCGACACCGACACCAATAACAATAGAGAAGTCGCTTTTTGTTAATTGATCTTTAATATCAGTTTCGTTAGAGCCCGATGCCTGTCCAGGTACATTCGTAGTCGTCTCATCTTTTTCTTTTGCTGAAAGCAATATACCATATGATACTCCCCCTTCGATGTAAGGACTTAACAATGGTATTGGCAAATTAAATTTTGCGAGGACCGGAATATCTATATAGTTACCTGTTAATGTAGTTTTTTGATCATAAGAATAAGCTCCAATATTTGCACTTGATTCATAGATAGCTCCTTTTTGGACATACAATACTTCTGGCTGGATAGACAAACCTAAAATCAATCCAATCTTATAAGATATTCCTCCCGTAAGGCCGACTTTGGTTGTGGGATCAACTCCATTCAGCGCTTTATCATCTCCACCAACCGTACCGAGATTAATACCTCCCTTAATACCAAACTGAGAAAATGCCATAGATACAGCAAGAAGCATTACCAGTGAAACCAATAGAATTTTTTTCATAACAGAATCCTTTATGTTGGTATGTGATATGAGCGAATCCAATACTTGTCCATGCATACATAAGTATTATAAATAAAACGAGATCAAAGGGCAATAGAAAAAAAAGTAGTGTCTCAGTTTAGTGCGGTCAGGACTTGAATAACTAAGAATTTGAATCGTGCACAGCGCGATTGCTTTCTCAGTCGTGCTTTGTCCGTCTTGGCTCTATCCAGACATGATCGCGACGAAGTTGGACGGGACTGAGATCACCAACGAACTAAATTAAATTGAGACACTACGAGAAAAAAAGGCTGATGTATTGAGAGAATGGAACAGGAAACACAATAAAACAATCATTCAAGGTAAACGGGGGAACAAGCTCAATATTACTATTGATAACGGCCACATGATGTGTAATGAAAACAAAAAAATCGCCATCGCTGCATTTTACTGCTTAAATAGTCATCAATACAGAAGCCAGTACCATAGGGTACCGGTTTCTGTATTAAAATATTATTGCCCGTCGACTTGATTGTCTTTCAATTTTCTTGCTGCAATGAAATAGAAGATGATTAATGCAAGTCCGCCGGTAATGAGTATGCTTCCCAAAATGACAGATCCTTCATCAAATCTATAGTAATTTTCAAGTTGTAGGCCAACGAGTAATCCGATGCCGACAAAAACAAAGAGAAGCCCCCACTTAAGATTACTGAGTACATTTCCTTGCCACAACCGGAAAGGAGTGGCTGATTTGAAATCAGCAGGATTGACTCCCTTATCTATCATCGCCATTCGCTCTTTATGACGGGTTTCAAAGTGTTTCAATAACACTGCTGCAACAACTCCAAAAAAAGCTAATGGAACAAGAATGCCAACAAAAACAGGGTCCATTGTCATATCCTTTCGTTATTATGATTGATGTTAATTAACTGCTTTAGTAACTTTGACCTGTAGTTTGAAAAAAAGGTTTCAGGAAAATTTCGGAAACCTATATGCAAAAAACTGGGTCTAAGTTTTTATGAATGCTGGTAGATTTAGATGAGTGGCACGGATAGAGAGATAATCCAACAAGTCCTGGATGGGGACGTACGATCCTTTGGCATTCTTGTTGATAAACATAAAGCCAAAGCAATGACACTTGCGATGCGAATATTGAAGAACCGCGAAGATGCTGAAGAAGCGTTGCAGGACGCATTTGTGCGTGTATATCGCGCATTATCTTCATTCGAATGGAAATCAAGTTTCTCTACATGGCTCTATCGGATAGTCTACAATACATGCGCAACAGCGGCTGGAAAAAGAAACGGAAAATATCACCTTTCGCTTGATATAGTAGATGAAGATAGCCCACGACTGGAGATAGAATCAGATGAACTGCAACCTGATATGAGAATGGAATCTGACGAATTTTCAAAAATTGTTAGTGAGGAAGTAGAAAAATTACCGCTTGCTTATGGAAGCACCTTTACTTTATTTACTATTCAAGATATGAGTTATGAGGAAATTGTCCAAGTCACGGGATTGCCTCTTGGTACAATCAAGGCGAGACTTTTTCGAGCACGCACAATGCTGCGAGAGGCAATCGTGAAGCGAATGGATCATTTTGCTGCAATAAAGGAATAAGAAGGATTTTAAAAAATGGAACACTTATCTTTTGACATTATTTGTAGAATTGCAGATGGAGATATACCACAAAACGAACTAGAATTATATTTGAATCATTGGAAATCCTGCCAATCTTGCCAACAAGAAATTGAGATGCAGAGATCAATAGTTAAAATATCACGCGAGGCACGGCTTATCAATCCATCAAATGGTTTTACACAGAGCGTTCTTGATGTTGTAATCCCTTCTCAAAAGAAGAGGTTGTATGAATGGCTTCTTCATAATATGGGCAATGTTATTGCAATGGCATTAGTCCTTGCTTTATTAGGGTATATATTTTCAATCACTGATACTAGTGCTTTTAAAAATGATAATCCTACGAAAATTAAACCGGTTATTGAATTTGTTAAAATTATCCAAGACGGTAGCCAGCAACTTGGCAGCTACCTAACACCAAAAATTCCTATTCAAAGCACAGGTGCATCTCATACACATACCATCATATTTGCTCTACTAGCGATTGTTTTGCTTGTTTTTATTGATCAAATTGCTGATCATTTTTTTCGTCGGATGAAGGCTAATCTATAATTTTCATCCCCACCTTGACTTTTCTACATTGATGTAGTATATTAGCACTCACAGTGTAGGAGTGCTAAACGGTTTCCTACAATAACCTGTAAAAATCAATCAAAATCATAAGGAAGGGGTATCTATGATGCTCAAACCATTGGCGGATCGCGTTGTTGTGAAGCCGTCCAAAGCTGAAGAAATGACAAAGGGCGGTATTATTGTTCCGGATACGGCAAAAGAAAAGCCGGTATGGGGCGAAGTGATTGCTGTTGGCCCAGGTAGGATTTCCGATGACGGAAAAACTATCGCGATGGAAGTAAAGGTCGGCAATAAAGTTCTGTACGGAAAGTATTCCGGAACTGAAGTTACAATTGAAGGTGAAGAACTTTTGCTTATGCGCGAAAGTGATATCTTTGCCATCATGCCAAAGTAAGTATAAGGAGAAAAAGAATATGGCATCGAAATTAATTAATTACGATACAGAAGCGCGTGCCGCTTTAAAGAAGGGCGTGGATCAACTCGCAAATGCAGTGAAAGTGACACTCGGACCCAAAGGGCGCAATGTTGTTATAGATAAAAAATTTGGCGCACCAACGATTACTAAAGATGGTGTGACAGTGGCAAAAGAAATCGAACTTTCCGATCCCATTGAAAATATGGGCGCACAGATGGTTCGCGAAGTTGCATCGAAGACATCCGATGTTGCAGGTGACGGTACCACGACCGCAACAATTCTAGCGCAAGCAATTGTCCGCGAAGGTTTGAAGAATGTGACCGCTGGTGCAAATCCGATGGATTTGAAACGTGGAATTGATCTCGCAGTGAAAAAGGTCGTTGAAGGTCTCAAAGAAATCAGTAAGACTGTTGGTGATGACAAAGAGAAGATTGCACAAGTTGGTTCCATTTCTGCAAACAACGACCCTGCCATTGGTGAATTGATTGCCAATGCCATGGCGAAAGTTGGCAAAGATGGCGTTATCACAGTTGAAGAAGCAAAAGGTACTGAGACAACTTTAGAAGTTGTTGAAGGAATGCAGTTCGATCGCGGCTATCTGTCGCCTTACTTTGTAACTGATGCAGATAGAATGGAAACCATTCTTGAAAATCCATATATCCTTATTCATGACAAGAAAATCAGTGCCATGAAGGATCTGCTGCCGATATTAGAAAAAATTGCTCAAGCCGGCAAGAGCTTGCTCATTATCTCGGAAGAGGTGGAAGGCGAAGCGCTTGCTACACTCGTAGTGAACAAACTACGAGGCACACTTCGCATTTGCGCGGTGAAAGCTCCGGGCTTCGGCGATCGTCGCAAGGCGATGCTGGAAGATGTTGCAGTACTCACAGGCGGTCAAGTCATCTCCGAAGAGAAGGGCTTTAAGCTTGAGAATGCAACACTTGCATATCTTGGAACTGCCGACCGCGTCACAATCGATAAAGACAACACAACGATTGTGCAGGGTGCTGGCAAGAAGGATGATATCAAGAAGCGCATCAATGAGATCAAACAACAGATTGATAAAACCACCTCCGATTACGACAAGGAAAAACTACAGGAACGTCTCGCAAAACTTTCAGGCGGTGTTGCCTTACTTAAGATTGGTGCATCGACAGAAGTGGAAATGAAGGAAAAGAAGGCGCGTGTTGAAGATGCGCTTCATGCCACACGTGCAGCGGTCGAGGAAGGTATCATTCCCGGCGGCGGTGTTGCATTCCTTCGCTGTATAAACAAGCTTGATGAGGTGAAAACGGACAATCTCGACCAGAAGACAGGCGTCAATATTATCCGTCGTGCACTCGAAGAGCCGATTCGTCAGATTGCTGCTAACGCAGGTCATGATGGCGCTGTCGTTGTGAATGAAGTAAAGAATGGCAAAGACGATTACGGTTTCAATGCACAGACAGAAAAATATGAGAACCTTATTAAGTCCGGTGTTATCGATCCGACTAAGGTTGCCCGTATTGCAATTGAAAACGCGTCCAGTGTTGCCAGCTTATTGTTGACAACAGAAGCAACCATCGTAGAGAAGCCGGAGAAGAAGGATTCTATGCCCCCGATGCCTCCAGGCGGAATGGGTGGTATGGGCGGGGATATGTATTAGGCAAGTAAAAAGTATGAAGTCATAAGTATTAAGTAGGATTGATTTCAACTTTTGACAAACACTATCCTAAAGGCAAATTAGACGCCTCTCAACCGCAAGGTTTGAGAGGCGTTTTTATTCTTGACCATCCAATCTAAAAACCGAAGTTTAATATGTAGCTATTCCCAAAAAAGTTTTCGAAGATTTTTCGATTTATTTTTCAAATGCCTACTATTTGAGATTGGCTTTTTGGTTGTAACTGTATTTTGAGATGCTTATATTCGTATCACTTGCAGGTGGTGCATTCAATAAAACCAAATGATATAGGTTAACTAAATAACAAAACACTAATCACATACTAAGACCATATAAATGAAAAAACTTATTGTTTCTTTCGCAGTGATGCTTATCAGCATTACAACAGGATTTGCGCAGGATGCCGAAGGATGTAAAGATCATTCTTTCTTTAACAGGATGCCGAATTTCTATATTCTTGATTGCAGTCAAAATTTTGCTAAACTCGAATATTATATTTCCGATGGAGTTACAGATACCAAAGAAGGAAATCTGACAATAATTTCCTATAATTATCCGGATGATGCCCCAAATAAAGCTCCCAGTCCATTACAAATTATTAGAAATTATGAAAATGCAATTATTAAATTGGGGGGGAATAAAATATATGTTAATGATCATGATTTAAATTATTCATTAAAAAAGAATTCAAAAGAATATATTATCTGTGTAGAAATGAATGGGGATATACAGCATAAACTTAGTGTATTGGAAATTGCACTAATGAAACAAGAAATTACTGCGAATGAAATGCTTGACGCATTGAATAAGGATGGTTATATAGCACTGAATATTCTTTTCGAAACAGGCAAATCTGCTATTCAGCAAGAATCATTTCCAGTAGTAGACCAAATTTCCGAACTAATGAAAAATGATTTAACACTTAAAATCAGTATTGAGGGCCATACAGATAACGTGGGCGATGCTGTAAGCAATAAAAAGCTCTCTCATGACCGGGCAAAAGCTGTTATGGACGCTCTTGTTACCAAAGGAGTTGATAAGACAAGAATGTCGTTTGTTGGCTGGGGTCAAGAAAAACCTGTTGCTGATAACAGAAGTGAAGAAGGCAGAAGCAAAAACAGGCGTGTAGAAATAGTTAAAAAATAAATCCACAACCGGCAGAGTCGAAGGTGACTGAGGAATGAGTTTGTAAAAATTCAATCTGTTGAATGGGATTGAGATTTTTCGGCCTCATTGGTTAAACCACTAAAATATAAAAAGGAACATCATTATGAAAAAACTAATGTTCATTGCAGCAATGGTATTAATAGGTTCAATCCCATTGCTAGCCCAGGATGCCGAAGGATGTAAAGACCATCCATTACTTTCCCGCATGCCAGGTTACAATATTTCGGAATGCACTCAAAACTTCAATCAACTTGATTTTTTTAATGCAAAGGGTGAAGATGTTAAATTGGAAGGAAATCTTACCCATATCTGGTATGTTTTTAATCCGGAATCAGGAAAGAAAGAGCCTAGTTTTTTTCAAATCGTCAAAAATTATGCAAACGCTATTGTAAAAATTGGCGGTAAAAGAATCTTAGAAGATGGCGGTTTGGGATGTTATGAATTGAAAAAAAATGGAATAACATATAACATAAAAGTTACTTGTACGAATAACAGCGACATAATACTCGATGTCCTTGAAATGGAACCAATGAAACAAGAAATTACTGCGAATGAAATGCTTGACGCGTTGAATAAGGACGGTTATATAGCGCTGAATATTCTTTTTGAAACAGGAAAATCAGCAATTCAACAAGAATCACTTCCGGTAGTAGACCAAATATTCGAATTGATGAAAAGTGATGTAACACTTAAAATCAGTATCGAAGGCCATACCGATAACGTGGGCGATGCCGTAAGCAATAAAAAGCTCTCTCAAGACCGAGCAAAAGCTGTTATGGACGCTCTTATTGCCAAAGGAGTTGATAAGACAAGAATGTCGTTTGTTGGCTGGGGACAAGAAAAACCTGTTGCGGATAACAGAAGTGAAGAAGGCAGAAGCAAAAACAGGCGCGTAGAAATAGTTAAAAAATAAATCCTAATCGGCAAAAAGAGAAATCAACCGAAAAGCAAGGATTTCGAAGGGGATACGGATCACATCAATGATCCCGTTATGATGCATGAGCTTTGCACATGCGGGCTTGCATCAATATCCTGAGTTCCTCATTATCATAATAAGGAATCGAGTTGAAAGATGAAATTAAGGATTCTTTATATAACCATTATAATATCTACAATTTCTATTGTGGGTTGGAATTGGAAAAAAGATCCATCAGCAAGCGGAGGGAACTCAACTCAAGACAATTTAGTATCTGTTGCTGGTGGTATATTTACTGCCGACTCAACTCCGGTTACAATAAGCAGTTTTTCTATGGACAAGAATGAAGTCACCTACGAGTTATGGACAGATGTGAAAAATTGGGGTCTGTTTCACGGCTATATAGATCTTCCTGCCGGAGAAAACGGATGCAGACCTGTTGGATCGAACAACCCTGTGACACAGGTGAATTGGTATGATGTAATAAAGTGGTGCAATGCCCGTTCGGAAAAAGAGGGTTTCACGCCAGTGTATTATATCGACAGTACTCAAAGTACTCTCTATCGTACCGGACAAATAGATATTAATAACGATGCGGTAAAGTGGACGGCTAAGGGTTACCGTTTACCGACGGAATGTGAATGGGAGTACGCTGCCCGCGGAGGAATCCAGACACATGGCTATAAGTATAGCGGCAGTAGTACCATTGACGATGTCGCATGGTATTATGGAAACTCCGAAAACACAACTCATCCGGTCGGTCAAAAAAAAGCAAACGAGCTCGGCATATATGATATGAATGGAAATGTGTGGGAATGGTGTTGGGACTGGTACGGTGATACTTATCCATCGGGAGGCACAATCGATCCGAAAGGACCAGCCACCACACAAAGATTTCGATTACAACGGGGCGCTTCTTTCGACTATCGCGACTTCAACTGCTGGGTGGGCGTCCGTCTTTCTGACCTCTACATGACCCTCCCGGATTACCGTGATGCCAGCCCCGTCATCGGCTTTCGATGTGTCAAAAAATAAATCTGCACATCTGTTCACGTACCATATGAATATCTTCAGATCGATTTACTCGAAACGAGTATTTATTTACGAGAGCGTATTTAGAATCCTACGACGCTATGTCTCCGGGCGCGACGGGCGGAGGTATGTTTTACACAAGGGAAAAAACCGAAGTTGAAAGCAAAAAGGAAGTAAAATTTTAACTTTTGGCGTACTTTATATGAGCTTTCAGTAAGACGTCTCTCAACCGTAAAGTTTGAAGGGCGTTTTTATTCTTGACATTCCTCTCTAAAAACCGTAGTTTTTTGCGGGGGGATACTACTAAAGCAATCCCTTAAAACTTCGTTACATTGGATACTCCGGGTTGTACTAATTTTTCCTGATTTCAGTGTTGACATTTTTGTTCTGTTGATTGAGTTGAACGTGTTCGATTAATTATTCACTACGTTTTACTAATTCATATACCAATAATATCAATTCGGGAGAAACGTCATGGACGCACTTTTCAGCAAAATGATCAAAGCAGGTTCTACGACCTTCTTTATGGATGTAAAGGAGGCGAAGAATAACGCAAAGTATCTCACGGTTACAGTAAGCCAGCCGGCAAAAGAAGGGGAGAAAAAATTTACTAAGCATAGTGTAACTATCTTTGGCAGCGTAGCAGATGAATTCATCAGTGCATTGAAAGAAGCGACAACAATAGTCAATGGCGAGGGTGAGTTTACAAGGAAAATGAAATCAGGAAAGATCACATATTTCGTGGATGTAAAGGAAGCAAAGAACAAATCACGTTATATCTCTATTACCGAAAGTCAGCCGTCAAAAGAGGATTCAAAAAAATTTTCAAAGAGAAGAATAAATGTGTTCAACAATGCGGCAAATGATTTTATGGGAGCGATCACAGAAACGGTTGGACATATGAAGTAGCGATCAGCGAAGAGTGCTCTGTTTTACTTTGCGCTGAGAAGAAGAGTCCTCTCAGCGCAGAGTGTTTAGCTAACCAATATCGATGTGATTAAATCCTCCTTACCGGCATGAGAATCAACCTATATGTACCAGAAGATTACCAAGCACAACCACACAATCTTGAACAGCAGCGGAGAAGACAAAGGAAGGTGAGCAAACCCTACTCCAATAAATCAAGTCGCCCAAATGCAGTAACCAGGAAACAGGATGAAAGTAGATTTAAGATGAATTGTCGTGTATTAATGTTCATGAATTGTCACAGCCTTCTTATGTGATGTATTTTCAATTATTGCTTGCTTCTTTAGCACTATTTCATTTCTTATTTATAATCGCAAAAACATGAATTATTATTCAATTGAAGAATATGACCTACCGAAAAACATATGACAATCTTCGTGAGCTTTACGATCCGCATGCAAAAATGATTCGAGTGCCTGAAAGAGACATTGAAATTCATCATTGTGCATTCACGTCCGCATACTGGACAGTCCTGCCAGGTGCACACACATACACTTGCCAAGAGCATAGGATGGCGTTTCAGGAGGATCTTGAGTCCGGTGCACATGAACGACTGCAATCGTACCCGGAGACTTTGAAACATGGTGATATCGATATCCAAGAAAACAAGTTTTTTACATACGCTCTGTTTAAGAAGTCAAATCCGAGGCGTGCACATGGAGTAATTTTATTATTCCATGGCTTGAATGAGCATAGCTGGCACAAATATTTACCCTGGGCTGAAAAGTTAGTTGACCTCACCGGTAAGACAGTGATCTTGTTTCCCATCGCGTTTCATATGAATCGGACACCGGCTGAATGGGGAAAATCGCGATCGATGAATGTTGTTTCCGGTATCCGCCGTAGTCATTCACCTGCCATTATGAATTCCAGCTTTGCCAATGCAGCAATTAGTGCACGGATTGAGTTGATCCCGCAGCGCTTTTTCTGGTCTGGCCTACAGACGTTCGATGATGTTGTACGCCTCTTATCGGAAATTAAAAGTGGAACACACCCATTCATCGAGCCGGAGGCCACGATCGATCTGTTTGCATACTCCATCGGTTCATTCCTCAGTGAAATTCTTGTAATGGCAAATCCCAATAATTATTTCCAGAATTCGAAATTATTCATGTTTTGCGGTGGACCCACGCTTGATCGGATGTCTCCCAATTCCAAATTTATCCTAGACAGCGACGCGACTATCGCCATTTATTCTTTCTATACAGAACGATTAGAAACCGAGCTTAAGTTAGATTTGCGCATCGCACACTATTTCAGCGAAGCACATACGGCGGGTGTCGAGTTCAAGATGCTGTTGAGTTATCAGAAGAATAAAGAAGCGCGCGAGCAGCGGTTCAGGCAACTGCAGAATCAACTGTGCGCGGTAGCGTTGAAGAATGATGATGTTGTCCCGGCAAACGAAGTTCTGAATACTTTGAAGGGAGATTATCGAGATATCGGCATGCAGGTGGAAGTTATGGATTTTCCATTTCCCTATACGCATATTAATCCGTTCCCGACAGGCGGAATGCATGAACGGCTGGTAGAGATAAGCTTCGACGAAGTTTTTAGGAAAGCCGCTGCACATTTTCGATGATGCTGCAAAAAGGCGGTTTTGCACGTGTACAGTAATCTTGTCTTTCCCGTCAAAAACCAGTATCTTACATACTATAAATGCTTCTCATTATCTTGACTTGTAGGCTTGCCTGCTCCCGATAGGATCGGGATTCGACAGGTAAGCAAGTCAAGTTTTTTTTTATCATGAGACTTGGTGTAAACAAAGACGACTTAGCTTTCAGAAGCATGAATCAACTCGAATCAAAAACTTTAGACTTCATTCTACGATATCAATTGGTATCTGCGGAACAATCCGTCCTTCTTGCAGTCAGCGGCGGTGTGGATTCAATGGTTATGCTTCATCTGTTCTCAAGACTATGCGAACAAATGAAACTGCGTCTTTCAATTATTCACATTAATCACCAACTGCGAGGCGAAGAATCGATGTTGGATGAAAAATTCGTCAAGGAAATGTCAGATTATTATCGCATTACATTCTATTGTCAACGAATCGATGTTATGTCGTACGCCCACAAGCTTGGACTTTCAAAACAACTTGCAGCACGCCATCTTCGCTATGAATGTTTTGAACGTATCCGCGGACAAGCAAGCGCCGATACGGTTGCCACAGCACATCATGCAGATGATAATGCGGAAACAGTGCTTCTTAATATTATGCGAGGGACCAGCATTCATGGTTTGGCGGGAATTCCACCGAAACGTGAACTGGGTTATATTATTCGTCCGTTACTATTTGCAACACGAAAAGAAATTGAAGCATATGCGATAGAACAGGGTGTCAAGTATAGAAATGATTCATCAAACCTTTCACTTGTGTATCGAAGGAATGAACTGCGGCACAACATTTTGCCAGCACTGCAAAAAAGCAATCCTGATATCGTCTATACTTTAAATCGTATTGCGGATATGATGCAGAATGTGAACAAAAAAATGTGCAGGATTGTTGTTGAAAAAATTCATTCTATCATTCAGAAAGATTCACAGGGACATTTAACGTTAAATGTAAAAAATCTAAAATCGGAGTCGGATTTTCTATGGGATGAAATGTTTGTTCAAATTCTTAATCGGATGGAGATTGAACCGACAGAAAAGAAAATCAGCGCGCTTCACCTTCTTTGTACTCAACCAACAGGGCGAATTGTGGAATTGGGCGATAGATTTACAGCATGCCGTGATCGAGATCATATCATTTTCAAAATCACAGAAGATGAACAACCGAATATCAGACAAGTTGAATTTGGCAAAAGCTATAACTATAAAAATTATCTTGTTTCGATCAGCAAACCGGAGAGTATCCCATCCACCTATGCCGGAACGAATGAGGTGGAATACATCGATGCCGAACGATTAGGTAAACAGCTTGTCTTACGACCATGGCATGCAGGTGATTGGTTTATTCCGCTTGGAATGAAAAAGAGAAAAAAATTGAGTGATTTCTTTACAGACCAAAAAGTTCCACGGTATCAAAAATCTTCCGTTCCAGTTTTAGAATCTGACGGCACTATCGTGTGGATTTGCGGCAAGCGGTTGGATGATCGATTCAAATTGACTGATCGAACACAAACAACAATTCGACTTACCTGTCGACCATCAAATAGAGCTTACCATGGCTGAATTCATAAAAATTAATGGTGATACGTTTGAACCCTTTATCACGGAAGAGCAAATACGAAAACGTGTTAAAGAACTTGCTGTGCATATCAATGCCGACTATGCAGGAAAGACGCCAATCTTCATTGGTGTATTAAACGGTTCGTTCATTTTTCTTGCTGATCTGATTCGCGAGATCAATGTCGATTGCGAGATGGATTTCTTTAAGCTCTCCAGCTATGGCGATGCAAAAATATCTTCTGGACAAGTAAAGCTATTGAAGAATTTGAATTGCGAGGTCGCGGGGCGTGACATACTTGTTGTGGAAGATATTGTCGATTCAGGATTATCTATTGCCTTTATTAAAAATATAATTGAAAAAGAAAATCCAAAAACTCTTAAATTTGTATCTCTTTTATTGAAAAAGGGTGTACCAAAAATTGACTTTCCGATTGATTACGTTGGATTCGAGATTCCACCGGACTTTGTCATTGGCTATGGCTTGGACTACGCACAAAAAGTTCGTAACTTAAAATCAATTTATCGGCTCTCTCCGCAAGGAAGCATTAAGCCGGAGTAATTGTGAGCCCAAAAATGGAGTTTGAAATGAGTACCAATATGCAAAACGAAAACAAAGAAAAGAAGGACCAGAACGCATCTCAAAAAAAACGTTCAACACCTCCTCTTTTTCAAAAACGACAGACGAAACAACCGCGGGAGGAAGAATCGCCTTGGGGAAGAATCGGGAAAGCTGTATTGCTCTGGATTTCCATTATTCTTGCGGTATTTCTCTTCATGTGGGTATTCCGTACGAATGAGGAAACAGAATACGAAGTCAACTTTACAACATTCCAACAATTATTGAACGATCAAAAGTTCAGCGATGCAGCAGTGAAGATTAACGGATATGCTATTTTCGATTTTCATGGAAAGCTTAAAGAACCAATGGATATTCAAACAACCAGTGGTAAGACTGCACGCAACGCAACAAGAATTATATTGACACTACCATATACGAATCTTGACGACGCGCTCGTGACGTCATGGATGGCAAAAGGTTTGAAATTTAAAGTTGAAAAGGAAGACAATACTTGGATGAATATCGCGGTCAGTATCCTGCCATGGGTTTTGCTTATTGGATTTTGGTTATTCCTTTTCCGGCGAATGCAAGCTGGTGCAGGTGGAGCAGGAGGAGCGAAAGGATTGTTCTCGTTCGGAAAGAGCCGCGCAAAACTGTTAACAGAAGGATTGATGCAAGTAACGTTCGCAGACGTTGCTGGTGCGGACGAAGCTAAAGTAGAATTGCAGGAAATTATTGAATTTCTGCGTGAGCCAGCTAAGTTTCAGCGGCTGGGCGGGAAAATTCCTAAGGGTGTGCTGTTACTTGGCCCTCCGGGTACTGGCAAAACATTACTAGCACGCGCAGTCGCAGGAGAAGCAGGCGTTCCGTTCTTCTCTATCAGCGGTGCAGACTTCGTAGAAATGTTTGTTGGCGTGGGTGCAAGCCGCGTGAGAGATTTATTTGAGCAGGGGAAAAGAAGTGCTCCTTGCATCATCTTCATCGATGAGATCGATGCAGTTGGTAGGCATCGCGGTGCCGGAATTGGCGGTGGACACGACGAGCGTGAACAGACACTTAACCAATTGCTAGTAGAGATGGATGGCTTTGAACAAAACACAGGTGTTATAATTATTGCGGCGACAAACCGTCCGGATGTTCTTGATCCGGCGTTGCTGCGACCAGGGCGATTTGATCGACAGATAGTTGTGGATCGGCCGGATGTGAAAGGGCGCGAGGGGATTTTCCGTGTGCATACGAAAAATATTCCGATAGATGAGGATGTGCGATTGGATGTTCTTGCAAAAGGAACACCGGGATTATCTGGCGCTGATATTGCTAATCTTGTGAATGAAGCCGCATTGCTTGCTGCACGGCAGAATAGTAAATCTGTGGCGATGCATCACTTTGAAGAAGCTAAAGATAAAGTGATGATGGGAACGGAACGAAAGAGTATGCTTATTTCCGACAAAGAAAAGAAAGTGACTTCGTATCATGAATCAGGCCATGTATTGGTAGCTCGGTGCCTGCCTGAAGCTGATCCTGTGCACAAGGTAACAATTATTCCGCGCGGGCGCGCACTTGGTGTTACAACGTACCTGCCAATTGATGAGAAACATACATACTCACGCGAATATCTTGAAGCAATGATCACTTACGCCCTTGGTGGACGCGCTGCAGAAAAATTAGTCTTTAATCAATTTACTACAGGTGCCGGTAACGACATTGAACGCGCTACCGAACTTGCCCGAAAAATGGTATGCGAATGGGGTATGAGCGATAAACTTGGCCCATTGGCGTACGGTGCAAAAGAAGAAGAACTCTTTTTAGGACGTGAAATTACTAAGACTCGCAACTTCAGTGAAAACACTGCAATCGCTATCGATGCTGAAGTGCGATTAATTGTAACGCGGGCGATGAAGCGTGCGGATAAAATTCTTAAAGAAAATGCGAAGATTCTTCATCGTCTGGCAAATGCATTGCTTGAGCGCGAAATCCTTGACTCCGAGGAAATAGATAAAATTATTCGTGGGGAAGAATTGCCGCCAGTTGACAAACATGTGAATGGAACACCATCTTCTCCTGCGGAATTGCAGGAAGTGAAACCGTCACGAGCAAAGGCGAGTGCGCTACCATCGATAATAAACGAAGAGAAAAAATCATAGTGCTTCACGCCGACAAGGAGAAATTCAGTGTCCGCAGTAGCGAGTTAACGCATCTTGATCATACCGCAACCATCGAATACAAGCATGAGTTGGTACGGAAGTCAATACATCTCTTTTCTCTTTCAATCCCAATTATATATTTTTTTATCTCTAAGCAATTGGCACTTTATCTTCTTGTGCCAATTACAGCGGCGTTCATCATTGTTGATGTAGCACGATATTATATTCCAATTGTTGCGCGATGGTTTTACAAATGGTTTGGCTGGCTTTTGCGGCGGCACGAGACCGATATCAACAAAAAGAGATTAAGTGGTGCTTCGAATGTGCTTATCTCGGCGTTGCTGTGCGTACTATTGTTTCCCAAAGTCATCGCGATTAACGCTTTTACTATTCTTATAATCTCTGATACAACATCTGCGCTTATTGGCAGACGATTCGGCAGACATCGTTTTCTTGCTAAAAGTCTTGAGGGTTCGTTAGCATTCTTTGTTTCTGCTATACTCGTAATTCTCGTTGCTCCAAAAATTGCACAGTTGCCGATGGAATACATAATCGGATTCATTGCAGCGGCCATTGGCACTGTTGTAGAGGCGCTTCCTATCAAGATTGATGATAACCTTTCGATTCCAATCTCTGTTGGTCTCTCCCTCTGGGCGTTTTATGCATGGTTTCTTCCATCATTAAATCTTCTTCGGTTGATGTAAATTGTTTTGGTACGTGAAAGGATAGAATTAGTTCTTGTGTTGTGGAAGATTTATTCTTATGAACCGTCGGACGAAAAAACTCCTTACTAATTCTGACAAATCAATAACATATATTTTATAGTATAGAATTGCATGGCCGGAGTATTTTATTGCTTTTATTTGAACATTAAAGGAGGGGCCTTTCCACGGTTCAAGATTATTCTTGAAGAGGCATCCATGGAAAGGCCTGAGAGGAAGATATAAATTACTAAACAGCTATTGTTATATTATTAGCTTTGATATTATTTAAGATTTCAGCAAGTTGTTCTGGCGTTATCGGTTTAGTTAGTACTTCAGTTGCACCATACTGCTTAAGCTCATCGCGATTCGCATCAGAATCTTGACCGGTTACAATAATGACTGGAATGTTGGCAGTCTTTGGATCTGATTTCAACCTGCGTACAAGTTCTTTGCCATTAAAGTCTGGCATATCGTAATCAGAAATAATCACTTTTGGATTATACTCTTGTGCAAGTTGTAACGCTTCTGCGCCATCTGATGCATGTAGTACATATGCATCTGGCAGCATTCGCTTGATATACCGTGTGTGTAGTATCCGCATCCCTTGTTCGTCATCGACTACAAGAATGTTTTCACTTGTCTCCGGAGGGATTTTAGGGAGGGTGATAAGGATTAGTGTTCCGACGCCAAGATGACTTTGCACTTCAATCGTGCCTTTATGTTTCAAAATAATTTCGTGAACAACCGGCAGGCCAAGACCAGTTCCTTTTTCACCATGTAATCCTTTACGTGTATATTTTTCTTCAATCTTGAAAAGCTTGTGCACATCCTCTTCAGGTATGCCAATACCTGTATCGCGAACTCCGATTACCCATCGGTCGATTTTATCTTCGATCAATTCTACTGTAATGGCGCCACCTGCTTGTGTGAACTTGAGCGAATTCCCGATGAGATTTCCAAACACTTGACCCAGCAAGTGTATATCGCCGCGTATAGCAATATTTTCTGGCACGTTTGTTTTCAAATGCACTTGTTTTTGATGTGCAAGTCCTAACAGAGAGTTAACACTCTTTTTTACAATATCCTGTAAATCGATTTCTGTCTGTTCAAATCGAATGTGTCCGGATTCTAATCGTGACCAATCGAGTAGTTTATTCACAAGCGCAAGTTGATCCTGAGCTGCTTCTTGGATATATGCTACAAATTGCAACCGATCTTTGGTTGTGAGTTGATCGTTTTCTTTTAAAAGTATATCACAAAATCCCAAAATACTGCTAAAGGGAGAGCGAAGATCATGGGATATAATTGAAAAAAGTTTATCTTTCTGCGAGTTTAATTCTGCCAGAGCATTCTTGGATTTTTCAAGTGCCCAGACATATTCCTGTAATTTCTTTTCCATCGCTTTGCGAGCGGTGATATCTTCTAACACACCTTCATAGCCGATCACTTTTCCGTTATCGTCGACTAAAGTACGGGAGTTTTCCAGTACGGTAAGAATCATTCCGTTTTTTCTTTTCACCGTCAATTCTGCATTGACCACATATCCTTTTTTATGCAAGGTTTCTGTTACTGCCTGGCGTTCATCTGAATTAGAATAGATGTCGCGAGCGATTTCAAGATTTGCAAGTTCATAGAAATTGTTATATCCAAGAAGTGTAAGCATTGCGCGATTAGCATTCAATAATTTTCCTTCGACACTGCTTTGAAACATTGGCATCACAGAATTTGCGAAGAGGCCGCGGTACTTCGATTCGCTTTCGGTAAGGGCATTATGAGTAAGCTTCTCAATAGTGATGTCACGAAATCGTGCAAGCATTAGCACGCGTCCATCATCTGTTTCTACATAGGAATCATTTATTTCAACATTGATGGTATGGTTCGTCCAAAGTATCATTCTTCGTTCATATTGCGGTTCTGCCTGGCGTTCTTTGAAACGCGATTCATATGTGTGCGCCATCTTCTCAGGGTTTTCAGTATCAGCGTAAATGCTAGTGAAAAGGTGACCGACAAGTTCTTCAGAAGTTTTTCCTACGAGCCAGCAATATGCTGGATTAACAGCAACGATAATACCTTTACTATCAGTCAGTCTCATTCCTTCATTTGAGTTCTCCCAAATAGATGAATAAATCTTTGACGCATTCCGCAAACCGCTATTTGGAAAATTATTCTTGTTTGATAGTACTACCGATCGTGCCGCGTTTGCGGTTGTCGGAATGAAAGGGATTATGTTGATATTACTTGCTGCTATTTCCATTGTATCCTCCTTGAGACTTTCGTCTCACTCCTTTATTCTCTCTTATAGAAAATGGCACAAGGTGGGTACCATGGATGTTTCATTGATTTCAGCCTATAATCGGGGTTATTAGGAATTATGTCTATGAAGATTCTACAATTGGACGTAAAGGAAAAAGAGGTTTGATGTTCGAAGTTTGATGTTTGCGGAAAATATTCGATAAATAACTTTATAAAGTTTTTTCAAAATGTGCGATTGGGAACACTTTTATTTGGATTTTAAACGAATGTAAATTGAAGAAGAAAAAAAGATTGATTAGTGAAAGTAGCCAAATAAAAAGGAGGAATGAGAGGTCCTATTTTGAAGCAGCAGGCAACCAACCATTTTGGAAACGTAGCAACTCGCTTACGAGATGAATATCGTGCTTGCGTTGAACATAGGAAATAAATTTGACGAGTACAAGCGCTGTAGCGTACGCATCGCCAGAAGCGCGATGGCGCTCGGGAATAGTTATGTTCAATGCTGTGGCTACTGGACCAAGCGATTTACTTGGCAAATGAGGCAAAATTATGCGGCTAAGTTTTACCGTGCATAATTGGGGATTATTTATTTCAATTCCTCGTTCGCGCATCGCGGTATATGTAACAAATCCCCAGTCGAATTGTGCATTATGTGCAACAAAAACCGAGTTACCTAAAAATTCTGCAATAGTGGGCGCTACTTCTCTCGCGGTCGGTGCGTCTGCGACCATTAAGTTGTCGATCCCTGTAAGATTTGTGATGGAAGCTGGAATTGTGACCAATGGGTTAACCAAAGTTGAAAATTCATCTAAGAGAACGCCGTTCTTCACTTTCATCATTGCAATTTCAGTGATTCGATCTTCAGCTGGGCTAAGACCAGTTGTTTCAACATCTACTACAACAAAAGTACCATCCGATAAGTGCGAGTCCTGCATCATTACTTGTATCTCAGTTGGATTTGATTTCTTGATCTTTATATTGAAGCTCGTAGAGTTTTCGATAAATGCCATTTAACGCGAGCAATTCTTGATGATTGCCCATCTCGCGGATTTCACCTTTATGCAAAACAATAATCTTGTCTGCGCTTTGAATAGTTGAAAGGCGGTGTGCGATGACAATAGATGTTCGTCCCTGAAGCATCTTTTTGATTGCATGCTGTATCAATTGCTCTGTTTCTGTATCGACGCTCGAAGTCGCTTCATCTAGTACAAGAATTCGCGGATTGAAAGCCAGCGCACGCGCAAATGAGAGTAACTGTTTCTGCCCGACGGAAAGCGTGGCCCCGCGTTCTTTTACTTCTGCGGCATATGTATTCGGCAAAGCATCAATGAACCGATTCGCACCAACCAAGCGCGCAGCGGCTTTCACGCGTTCGAGAGGAATGGTTTGATCACCAAGATGGATGTTGTTCTGAATATCGCCGGAAAATAGAAACACATCTTGCAGTACGACAGCAATATGTTTGCGTAGATCTTTCGGATCGACTTGTTGAATATTAATGCCATCAATTAATATTTCACCCTGTTGAATATCGTAGAATCGGCTTAGCAAGTTGATAATTGTTGTCTTGCCGGCACCAGTATGTCCGACGATTGCAACAGTCTGTCCCTGTTTAATAGTGAAGGAAATATTTTTTAATATCCAATTAGGTGCGCGCTCATTATCAACTGAAGGGTTATAAGTAAAATAGACATTGCGAAATTCGATATCACCGCGTACCTGCTTCAGCGGGAGAAGTGTAGGAGGAATGTTAAGAACTGTCTTATCATCCAACAGTTGAAAGAGTCTTTCGGAAGATGCCATTGCAGTCTGGAGGATATTATATTTTTCAGAAAGATCGCGGATAGGACGCCAGAACATTTCGTTGAATTGCACGAATGCTATCACCGTTCCAACTGATACAACGCCTGTCAGCGCATTGTATCCAGCGTACCAGATAATTAATCCGACTGCAACTGCACCAATGAGATCGACACATGGATAAAAAACTGCATAATAGAAAATGGATCTGATATTTGCATCACGGTGTGAGGCATTGATATCTGAAAACTTTGAGTAAGACTTATGTTCGCGATTGAATATTTGATCTACAAGCATACCGGTGATGTGCTCTTGCATGAATGTGTTGATACGGGCAATTTGAATACGGACATCACGGTACGTTTCTCGAGCTTTTTTGCGGAAAAGGAACGTGCCATAAAAGAGAAACGGTAGTACGCTCAATGTTACGAGTGCTAACTTCCAATTCATTGAAAACATAAAATAAAAAATACCTGCGATAGTAAAAACATCGCTGAAAACCATGACAATACCGGAGGAGAACATTTCGTTCAGTACTTCTACATCGTTTGTCAAGCGGGTGATAAGTCTGCCGATCGGATTGCTGTCATAAAACTTAAGTGAAAGATTTTGGAGATGCCGAAAGACTTCCATCCGAAGATCAAAAATTGTGCGCTGCCCGATCCATTGTGTTAAGTACGCGTTGGCATATTGAATGAATCCACGCACAATCATAATTGCGAGGAAGATCAACATTGTTACAAGCAAGCCATGCTTATCGCCTTGTGCAATGTTCGTATCTACAGCAATTTTTGTAAAGTACGGGCGTACCGCTTCCATAGCACTGACTAGCAAACTAAGTACAATGCCAAGCGCAACATGCCAGCGGTACGGCTTCAAATACTTAATAAGCCGTCGCATAAGACGGGCATCATATGCTTTACCTAAGACTTCTTCTTCCTGCATAGTTCAATAAAAAATGAATAAATCGAAAATGATAAAGATGATTTCACATTGTTTCCAATTCTTGCTCGAGTAACTGTTTTCTGTGCAGTTCCGAGTAAATTCCATCTAGTTCTACCAACTCATTATGTGTGCCGCGTTCGACAATTTCCCCATTTTGGAGAACGACAATCAAATCGGCATTCTTAACTGTTGAAATGCGGTGACTGATAATGATGCTTGTTCTGCCCTTCATAAATTCGCGAAGATGTTGAAGAATATTCTCTTCCGTATAAGTATCAACTGCAGAAAGTGCGTCATCGAGAATTAATATCTTGGGTTGACGCATAATGGCACGAGCAATGCTTGTGCGCTGTTTCTGTCCACCGGAAAGTGTGATGCCGCGTTCTCCAATGGTTGTATCGAACTGTTTAGGAAATTCCAGTACATCTTTTGTAATCTGAGAAATATCCGCCGCCGATTTTAAATCTTCTTCAACAAAATTGTCTACGCCATATCGAATGTTTTCGGCTATCGTCTCGGAGAAAAGAAATGTTTCTTGCGGTACAAATCCGATGTTGGAACGAAGCACTTCAAGAGGAATTCTTCGGATGTCATTCCCGTCGATTAGCAATTCACCACGAGTTATGTCGTAGAGGCGTGGAATAAGATTGACCAGCGTCGATTTTCCAGTCCCAGTGTATCCAACAATTGCGACTGTCATTCCTGAGTTGATCTTGAGATTGATGTTCTTCAGCGTCGGTTGAGCGGCATTCTTATGCATGAAGGAGACAGATCGAAATTCTATGTCGCCATCAATGTGGTCGATGGAATGATTTGTTGCCTCGGTGTCCTTTATTTCCGGCTCTGTATCAAAAATTGCAGCTAAGCGTCCCATAGAAGCAGCGCCTTGCTGTAAAATATTAGTAACCCAGCCAAAAGCAATCATCGGCCAAATGAGCATGCCAAGATATGCCGTAAATGCCGTTAGCGTTCCGATAGTCATTCGTCCGTCAATCACTTTTAGTCCGCCAAAATAGATAGTGATAACGAGCGATAAACCAACAAGGACGAACATCATTGGCCACATTATAGATTGCACCTTCGCAAGCACGAGATTCTTTTTCAAATAATCCCAACTAAGCTTACGGAACCGATCTTCTTCATATTCTTCGCGCACGTACGCTTTGACTATGCGAACACCAGAAAGAGTTTCTTGTGCGCGTGTTGTGAGTAATGAGAATTGTTCCTGACGATCTGTGAATATTTTATTCACGAGTTTTCCTAACCGATACACGACATATGAAACAAACGGCATTGGAATGAGCACAAGAAGCGTAAGCTGCCAATCGTTCATAAACATCATAATCAGGACAAACGTCAGCGTCATGAATGTATCGGATGGATACATAATGCCTGGGCCGACTACGTTCCGTACCGCGCTAATGTCGTTTGTCGCATGCGCCATCAAATCGCCGGTCGGTTTGTTCTGGAAATATGAATACGATAATTTCTGGAGATGGGAAAGAAGATCATTGCGCAAATCGAATTCGATGTGCCGTGATGTAACTATAATCGTTTGACGAGTAAGAAATGTAAATATACCAGCGATGATTGAGAAGCCGACAATGAGTCCAGCCCAGACCAGCAAGTCACTGGAAACGAATGTGTGCGAACCGATACCGCGCTTCAATTGATCAACAGCTTTACCAAGAAACATTGGTTGAACAACTGTAAATGCGTTGCTTCCTATGACGGTCAACAATCCGAAAAGGAGAGTCTTTTTGTAACGAAACAGATATGGTTTAAGACGAAAGAGTGGTCGCATTCAAGTTAAAGGAATTAATAAAAAAGTAAAAAATAAAGAATAATTGATAATGCTAAATTCGTAATTGAAAATCCGCAATTGAAAAATATAATTCATCCAATCACTTCAAACTTTGTATATTGATGAAGCGCCTTTGGAATGATAACTTTTCCTTCTGGTGTTTGATAGTGTTCAGTAAGTGCCGCAACAACTCGTGGAAGCGCCAAACCAGATCCGTTCAATGTGTGAACAATTTCCGATTTTCCGCCGTTTCCGGGTCGGAATTTTATATTCATACGCCGCGCCTGGAATGATTCAAAGTTACTGCACGATGATACCTCTAGCCATTTTTGTTGACCTGGCGCCCAGACTTCAAGATCGTATTTCTTCGACTGTGTAAATCCCATATCACCTGTGCACATTAAAAGTGTATGGTAGGGAAGACCGAGGAGTTGGAGAAGGTGTTCTGCATCTTGTCGCAGTGATTCCAGCTCGTCGTATGATTTTGATGGATGAACAAACTTTACTAATTCTACTTTATCAAATTGATGAAGACGATTGAGACCGCGAACATCTTTGCCATATGAACCGGCTTCGCGTCGGAAGCAAGGAGTATAAGCGGCGTAGCGAATCGGCAAATCTTTTTCGTTGAGCTGTTCTTCTCGATGGAAGTTTGTTACAGGGACTTCCGCCGTCGGAATCATATATAACTTATCACGTTCGACGATATACATCAAATCTTCTTTGTCTGGAATTTGTCCGGTGCCGCGTGCACTGTCTTCATTTACGACAATGGGCGGCATAATTTCTTTGTATCCGCGCTCGGTTGCTTGATCGAGAAAAAAATTGATAAGTGCGCGTTCCAGCGTTGCGCCTTTGCCGACATAGAAAGGAAATCCTGCACCTGAGACTTTCGCGCCTCGATCAAAATCGACGATGCCAAGCTTCTCCGTCAATTCCCAATGCGGCTTTAAAGGGAAATCAGTTATGAGCATCTCGCCCCATCTAAAAATCTCCTTGTTGTCTGCCGGAGTTTTTCCGATTGGCACTGATGGATGCGGGACGTTTGGCACAGTAAGCAGAAGAGAATTTAGATTCAACTCTATGTCACGTATCTCAGGATCTATTTCTTGAATTCTATTCTTCACAGATTCCATTTCTGCAATGACTGCACCCGCATCTCCGCCTTGTTTCTTTATTTTACCAACTTGTGCAGAAACCAGATTGCGCTTCGCTTTGAGTGCATCGCCTTCCTGTATAAGAGCACGGCGTTTATCATCCAGAATAAAGATTTCGTCAAGACTAATAGTAATGCCTTTTGCTTCGGCGCCGTTGCGCACGAGGTTGCGGTTGTCACGAATAAATTTCAAGTCTAACATAGTCGTTGTTACCTTTATTATTCAATTATTACCATTGCTTTGAAGTTCATGTTTAAGCAGTGTCAATCCTTCTTTTACATTGAGGAAACGCATGCCAAGCTGAGTTTCGGCTTTCAATGTTATGAAACCTGATATCATTGGACGTGGTGAAGTTTGTATTAGGTCGCTTGTCTTAATCCGCATGATCAACGAAGCATCGAGGTTGAATACTTCAGCTGCTTGGATAGCAAAATCGTAACGGCTTAATTGATCTCCGCCGCCGATATGAAAAATACCTTCGCGGTTCAGCTCAAATGCTTTAATCATCGCCATCGCAAGATCGCCAACAAAGGTTGGATTGCCAATCTGATCATCGACGACAGTAATTTGTTTGCCAACTTTCAAACTGTTGACAACCCAAAGAGCAAAGTTCGCTTTCACACGGATTCCGCTGCCATACAAAACAATTGTTCGTATAATCGTATGCCGGATCGCCTCACTTCGAATGGCATTCTCGCTGGCAAGTTTCGTCTTACCATAATATCCAAGAGGATTAGGTTTCGCTGTTTCATCGTATGGACCATTTTTACCATCGAATACATAATCGGTAGAAACGTGAATAAGCTGCGCGCCAACTTTGCGCGATGCCTCTACAAGATTCTCAACGGCTGTTACGTTGATTTTCCATGTTTCTTCGCGGTTCGATTCGCACCAATCGACATTGGTGGCAGCTGCTGCATTCATAATTACATTCGGCTGGAAACTCGATATTAAGCTTTTTACATCACTGCGATTGGTTATATCCAGCTGGTTATAATCAAATAATTTGTTGTCATATACATATGAACGTTCAACTGAAGTATTTAAAACTTCGTAATCACTTTGTGTGCTAAGCATTAATGAAAGACGCTGGCCAAGCAATCCATTCGCGCCGCAGATCAGAATACGTTTCATCGCAAACTTTCTTCCAATACTGTCGCCGCGTCTGATTTGCTATCACGGTACTTAATAATGATCGGCGTATAGAGCGCAAGATGATTATCTTTTGCAAACGGCGTATCAATGACACGGCTGCCGGGAACAATGACTGCATTTTCAGGAATGATGAGAGGTGTTTCTTTCGTCCGGCGATAAATCTTTTCATTCACTAAATCATAAACCGGGGTGGAGCCGGTGAGAATCACACCAGCGGCAATAACTACTCTTTGTTTGATAATAGTACCTTCAAAAATACCTGTGTTCCCGCCGACGAATACATCATCTTCGATGATGACTGGCAGTTCGCTGATTGGCTCCAGCATACCACCTATTTGAGCCGCGGCACTTAAGTGAACGCGCTTGCCGATTTGCGCACATGAACCGACGAGCGCATGAGAATCGATCATGGTTTTACTATCCACATATGCGCCGGTATTAATATACGCTGGCGGCATTATTATAACACCCGGAGCTACGTACGATCCATCGCGAATAGACGAACCTCCCGGCACAATTCGTACTTGGTTATCGAGCGTGAGTTTCCTCGGCGGATATGTGCTCTTGTCAAAATATTTAAAATGTTCGTTTATAGAAAAATCTGCAAGTTCACCAAGCCGAAAGCCGAGCAGAATTCCTTTCTTCACCCAATCATTGACAATCCATCCGGATTTATTATCCCCGTTCACTGAAGGTGATGCAGCGCGGATATCTCCGCTGTTCAAAAAGAATTTAAATTCATTGAAAGTTTGAATTGCTGCAAACTGATCTATCTTTTCAATAGGCTGCGGATAGTATGATTCAATTCGTTCCTTCAGAGTCATATTGTCAAACTCCTTGGCTACCGAGAGCCATTGGTGTTTTTCCCATTTGGTGCTGATTTAGAGATTGTAATACCAAGTTGTTCTAGATTTGTGCGCAATCCTTCAAGTTCTTTAGTACTCTTAAATGTTGCGTTCAGCGCTGCGGTTTTATTTGCAAACTCTGCTGCAACAAAACTGTCTTTGGATTTAATATATTGATATAGGAATGCCGCACCGAATACATCACCGCATCCGGTTGTATCGACCGTATCACCGAAAGAAACACCTGCTATATCCTTTTGCGTTAGCTTCTTGTGGATGTCCTGTACTATGACAGTTACTCCACGCTTGCCTCGTGTTATGAGAAGTGTCTCGACCATCAATGGCATCAAATGATTGGTAAGAGTTTTCTCATCGTATCGCTCTGCTGATAATCCGAGCGATTCCTCTTCACTCATCTGAATCGAATTCAGCATAAAGCACCATCGCCGCCAATCGGTAATAGGGCGGCGGAAACGCTTAAATTCCTGATCTGTACCAAGCGTGAGCGAATGGAAATCAAAATGGATTGGAATACCTTGCTCACGAGTCTCCATCCGAATATATCCCAGCGTATCAAGTGTGATGTCCGATCCCGAAATCATATTAATCAGCACGCCATCGCCATCTAAATATGGTTTGATGCGATTGAATGGAATCGGAGCAGAAATATTTTGTGAACATTCGATTCGTGTCTTAGCATCTTTCTGGTAGAAGAGTTGCACTTGATTTGTGGGACCTTTGAATTTAAAAATCCCGCTCACATCAATATTTTTGTACGGTTTCAATTGTTCCATCAATGTTTCATAGTCAGCTTGTCCGACTCCAAAAACTGGCTGAACACAGTCCCTCTCATTCATCAAATTGGCGAGAGTAAGCAGTGTGAACATTATTCCGCCGAATGATCCTTCGTGAACATCTTTTTCGCCGGGCAAATGAACGATGTCTTTACAGAGATGTCCGATGATTGTGATAGTCATTTATACTCTTCGCGTTGGTCCAAGATCGGTGAGCGCTAATTCGTTTATACGCCAAAGTGCCTGACATGGAAAACGGTTTTCGTACAATGGTTTCCCGATAACGACAGAATCAACGCCATATTTTTCTAATTCCTGTATTCGCACTAAATCTTTATAGTCGGAAACACCGCTGCGAGCTGTGATTCGGATTCCGGTTTTTATTGCAAGTTCCTTAAGCGTTTCATACGGTAATGATTTATCGAGGTCGCCATTCTCACGTTCAGCATAGAGAATTCTGGAAACACCGATATGCACCATTTGCTGTGCAAGTTCAAGCGGTGAGATTTCTGTCGGTGTCGCACCGCCTTTGATGGAGACTTTTCCGCCTTCAGAAATAATTGCGATGTTAATTTTCCGAGTGCCAAATTCTTTAATAAGCCTCTCCACTAAACCAGGTTGCTCCACGGCTGCTGTAGCAATTGAAACGCGGTACACACCGAGGTTGAGTACTTTTTTAATTTCCTCGTACGATCTTAATCCGCCACCCATTTCAATAGGGATATCAACTGCTTTAACCATTCTTTGGATAACATCTTCATTAACAATTCGTCCTTCAGCAACTCCATCCACATCGACAACATGCAGCGTTTTTGCGTTTTCACCCCGCCACATCACAGCCAATTGAACCGGGTCGACAGAATATACATGTTCCGAACCTGAAAGACCGTGGACAATCTCGACACTGCATTTTTGGCTTATTTCGATTGATGGATAAATAAGTATCATCTTGCTGCTTTCCTTGAATTAAAAATTCTTTCCAAATATTATAGAAGAACTCTTTAATAAATCAAAATGCAGAAAAAATCGGCGAGATTCAAGAAACATAGATGGCTACGTTGTAGCTGCAACCAATTATAACGAAGAAATTATCCGATTGTGACAATAGTGTTTATTTCGAAAATGAAAGTTTGCACCTCCATCAAAAACATTGTAATTTCAGCACGACATGATTGCTCCACAAAAAATACTCATCATTCGATTTAGCTCCATAGGCGATATTGTACTGGCAACGGCGTTACTGCGCGTGCTTCATAAAAGATTTCCGACTTCCCCAATAGATTTTGTAGTCCGGAAAGAATACACCGAACTTATCCGAAATAATAAGAATCTCAATTGCATATATGAGTTTGATGCGAAGACTGGGTTTTTCGGACTGCGCAAACTCAAAAGTCAACTTCGAGTGGAACATTACGATCTTATCGTAGATATACATAATAGTTTGCGGAGCCGGTATCTTCGATGGTTACTGGGAGCCAATGATGTTGTCGTCATCTGCAAACGAATCTTTGCCAGGACCATGCTCATTCGACTAAAAAAGAATCTCTACAGAAACGCAATATCTGTTGCTGATCGATACATAGAACCCGTACAGAAGTATGGGGTCGCGAATGATGGTAAAGGTCTTGAGATATTTATTCCAGATGAACTCCGATCGCACACTTTATCCAATATGAAAAATCTGGGCATCAATAAGTCCAGTACGATTATCGGATTTTGCCCATCCGCGAAACACACAACCAAGTGTTGGCCGAAGGAGCGGTTTGCAGAACTTGGCATTCGATTGGTAAAAGAAAATAATGCAAAGATACTTCTCCTTGGTGGTACTGCTGATATAGAAAGATGTCTTGATATAGCTGATGCAATAAATAATGCAACACGAAAGGAAAATGCGATAGATCTCAGCGGCGAATTATCGCTTCTTGAAAACGCGATTGCGATGGAAGCATGCACTCTCATTGTGACAAACGATTCTGGTCTTATGCATATTGCTACAGCGATGAAAAAAAAGGTGGTTGCAATCTTTGGCCCAACTGTTCGTGAATTCGGTTTCTTTCCGATTGGCAAAGAACAAGTCGTCCTGGAACGGAATGGTTTGTATTGCAGGCCATGTTCCCATATCGGCGGCAAGATTTGTCCTGAAGGGCATTTTCGATGTATGAAGGAGATTCAGGTTGAAGAAGTGATCAAATCAATTCTGGCCATCTCTTTGTGAATTTAAATAATTGTGATGGTGAAAAAGCGGATTTGTTTTATTGGAATCAATAACATTCTATACCACACTTAGTCTAGAAGGAGAAAAGCTCGATGGATAATTTTGCAGAAATAAATGTGTCGTCATACGCCAGCAACATTCGCGAATATGCCGAATTAGAGCAAATTACCACCGAGGGAGAAGAGACAAATGGTTTGTATATATTATAGAAGGGAGAATCGGCGTTCTCAAACACAATCGGCAGGTGGCGGAATTAAGTGAACAGGGAGTTGTATTTGATGAATTGAGTTTTATTCTTCATACTCCATGCACTGTTTCGCTGATTGCTCTATAGGCAATAAAAGCGGTTCATTTCAATATGCCTCTGGATCAGCTCATTACAGAATATCCCGATGTAACGAAAAATATTCTTGTAAATCTTGCCTCACGTTTGGCGAGAACGACAGAAGATTTCATTTTATTTGTTGAAAAGGATATAAAACCTTTATAACGCTGCTTCAATTTAAAAACGGCTTGTGACTTTTATAGTCTATCATAAATATTATTATAGTTTTGGAAGCCGATATTTGTAAAAGTTAATTTGTATAAAAAATATTATTGTGGTCAACAAATCTATCTTTGTATGAATGATATTGGTGAAATTTGAAATAAAGAAGTTGCCGAAGTAGTAAAACAACATTTGGTTTTGCATTGAAGAGCTAATTGTTGATTATTGTTTCGATGCTGAGTTTTTCGTATTTTTGTATAGGATAAAGAGTTGTATTGTGGGAATAACGTTCTCTGCAATTGATGATCCAGAATTTAAATTTCGAAATCATAGTTTGGCCCCGTAGCTCAGGTGGATAGAGCAACAGCCTTCTAAGCTGTGGGTCGCGCGTTCGAGTCGCGCCGGGGTCACCTGATTTATAACGAGTTACAAGAACAGTTGATCCGAATCCTGCCAAATGTCAACAAAACTGTCAACATTTTGATATTATTCAACGTGACGACCCCGTTGTACAGGATTCTCGATTCGACTTCTTTCGAATCGGAACTTAGCTGTCATCCATCAGGCGGCATTGGAAGATAATTCATGGACGATAGAAAATTAGTATCGATTAAAACATTTGTCAACGAAATAGATGCGGAGGTGGCCAAGCAACACTTGCAATCAAATGGAATTGACGCAAGGGTATCAAAGGATGATTGTGGCGGAATGCGTCCGTGGTTACAAGAGAGACATGGTGTCTCTTTGCAAGTGTTCGAGCTTGATTCAAGCAAGGCAAATAAAATTCTTAAAGCAATGAAAAGTTAAGTGTCGCCGAATTAGCAGCTCAAGCTAACCTAATGAGCTCACCGCATATAGCCACGAACGTTGGTTGTCATATAAAATCAGATGACCTTACATTTGGATAGAATTCTTGAAGAAATGAAATTGTGGATTGAAACCGAAATTTTTGATATAATTATATTATTAATAATAAAGGAAAAGGTTATGAAATATTTTTTATTTGTACTCGTATTTATTCCAATAGTGAGTATTGCCCAAACAGCAACCATCCTTGAGAAAGCATATCCACATCAATCTGGCGGCATTGCACGGGTTAGTAAACTCTCCGAAATGCAGGCTGATAGTATTGCGCCTGACACAACGGGGATGCGTAACTTGAGTTCTGTCGAATTGGCTAAGGAAATGGTTCCGGGATGGAATGTTGGCAATTCGTTGGATGCCACAGGAGGTGAAACGTCATGGGGAAATCCTTTGATATCTCAACAACTTATTGATTCAGTAAAAGCAGCCGGGTTCAATGCAGTTCGAATACCTATTGCTTGGAGCAGTCACTTTTCCAATGCGACTACATTTATTATTGATCCTGCATTTATGAGCCGCGTTGAAGAGGTTGTGAATTATGTGCTGAACGATAATATGTACGCCATAATTAATATTCATTGGGACGGTGGTTGGATGCAACCAACTTATGCACAGCAAACTTATGTGAATAATCGTTTGGCTATAATGTGGCAACAGATTGCTGTCTATTTTCGTGATTATGGCGATCATCTTTTATTTGCAGGCATGAACGAAGTTATGGTTACTGGCAACTATGGAACACCAACACCGGAATATTATACAGTGCAGAATAGTTTTAACCAGACATTTGTTACGACAGTCCGTTCAACAGGCGGGTGTAATGTTTATCGGCACTTGGCTGTCCAGGGATTTAATACAAATAATGATCAAACTGTCAGTGGTTTTAAAATCCCTACTGATGTAACACAAAACAGGTTAATGGTAGAGGTACATTATTATGATCCCTATGATTTTACTATAAACACTGGTAGTGGTTACGTTACTCAGTGGGGGAATAATGCTCCGAAATCTGAATCATGGGCAAACGAATCTTGGGCTGATGGCGAGTTCCAGAAAATGAAAACCAACTATATTGACAAAGGTTATGCCGTAATTTTGGGCGAGTATGGTGTCGTTGCACGTTTAAACCTGGGAACTACTGCACTCAATGCTTCATTTGCCAAATACCGCCGATATTATATGGACTATATTACCCGATCTCTCGAGAGGCATGGTTTAGTACCTTTCTATTGGGATAATGGCGGTACCGATAATCTCGGTATGGGCATTTTCAACCGATCGAACGGAGCCCAAGCATATCCAGATATCGTAAAAGCGGTTGTCGATACGAATGATATAAACAATACCAGCACAAGCGTGGGAATGCTGGATTTACATTCAAACCCGACAACATTTTCTTTAATGCAGAATTATCCCAATCCATTCAACCCATCAACAACTATTTCCTTTAGTCTTCCATCTAAATCGATTGTATCACTGAAAGTATTTGACTTGACAGGAAAAGAGAATGCAACCATTGTCTCCCAAGAATTATCTGCAGGCACGTACTCGCGGCAATGGAATGCGGCACATATGTCGAGTGGAATTTACTTTTATCGTTTGCAGGCTGGCTCGTTTACTGAAACAAAGAAACTCGTGTTGCTGAAGTGAACGGGCATGTTGAAAGTTTGCAGTGCCGCAGCTTAGTTGCCATCCGTTAGACCTTTCAATGGAGTGAATATGATTACAAGTTCAATTTCCCACCTTGTATTGAGGAAGACAGATGTCGAATCTGACTGGAAGCTAAGGATCCAGGTGAAAGAGAAGAACAATGGCAGGAAGGTTCTCGTCAATGAGATTTACTCTTTAAAAGAATTCGATGCCCAAGATTCCAAATGGACTCCAGGTCCCGAAACGGGAAAGACACCGGTTGTGGTTACAGGTATCGGGGGAACCGAAGTGGCAACCTTCACTCACGAAGCGGGGCAAGACTGCCATAAGCATCTTATCGGAACAGAAGCTTATACTGTACTTAACGGCACGATGCAGATAAGAATAGATGAGTCTATGATTGTCGAGCTTAGTGCAGGAGATGAGATCGTCGTTTTTCCGGGAACAGTCCACGAGGTGCTACCAGAAGATACTCACTTCCTCACTCGTGTTCACTCCATCAATTGCTATGGGGACAAGGACAAGTATGTAAAAAGGGGTCAGGACTGGTGTCATATTTCCACACTTAAAAATCTTGAACGTCAGGCCTTACCAGGCGCTCAAGCTGTTAAGTAAAAAGTCAATACGATTGTGATATACTATATTAAAGTAATAATTAAGTATTACACACTCCCAATAAATTAATGGATATTTATGGTTGATAAGAAATATTGGTGGTTTTTTAAGGGTTACGATGTTAGAAACAACAAAGTTTGGTCACGCTCGTTTAAGGATTGCAATTTAGATGAGCTGGCGAAATCCAATCTGACTCCTCTCTATCTTACGAACGGAAAACGAATTGAAGATAAAGCGAGACTTATTAGAGAAGCTTTTATTAAAAATTATACCGGTGCTGTTGATATCAATTATGCGGTAAAGGCAAACTACTGTCCTCAAATTCTTGATCTTATAGCAATACTTGATTTGGGCGCAGATGCCGTTTCTCCAAACGAGGCTATTTTAGCAGAGCAACGTGGAGTTTCCAGACATAAAATAATGTTTACCGGAACGTCTGTTTCCAAGGAAGATCTTGAAAAGCTCGTGAAGTTCGGCAATTATAAAATCGACATTGATTCAAATTCTCAACTTAAAAAACTTGGAGAGCACAGGGATGAATGGAATATTCAGGGCTTACATCTTTCAATAAGATTGAATCCTAATGTTGGCGCCGGTCATAATCCTGATGTCATTACTGCCGGTTCAAAAAATGAAGATGGTGTTCCGATAAAGTTCGGAATTGAGCAGAACAAGATTGTTGATACTTTCTTAGTCGCGCGCGAGTATGGTTTTTATCCTGACACCTTACATATCCACATTGGTTCAGGTTGGCTTGGAAATGACGTTGATAGTTTCAGAATCGCCTTGCAGAACACGCTAGATGTCATGAAGGAATTAAGGAAGCACGATTTTGATAACCTAAATCTCGATGTTGGTAGAGGTCCCGGTATTCGGTATAGAGAATCACAAAAATCATTTCCTTTCGATACGTATGCAAAAGTAATTAGTGAAGAACTAAACAGGAGCAATGTCCAGATAAATAAATTGATCGTTGAACCGGGCAGAAGTTTGGTTGGCGATTCAACAATCCTGTTAACAAAGGTGAATACTGTTGAAGAGAAGAATGGCATTCTTCATGCTTACACCGACGCAAGTATGGGAACATTGATACGGCCAAAACTCTATCATGCATATCATGAAATAATCAATGTGTCTAATCCCAATGGCCCTCTCACGGTTTATGCTATTGATGGCAATGTATGCGAAACTGGAGATACATTTACTCAAGATCAGCCGAGGGAAATTCCTGAGATTAGAGAAGGGGATGTTTTAGGCATTCTCGATACAGGCGCCTATGGTGATGTCATGTCTTCTCCTTATTGTTTGAGAGGCAGAGCAAATATTATGATGGTGCACAATGGCAAACTTATTCAGTGCGCTAAAGGTCTTGAAGACTTGAACCAGATACTGCACCGGTTTTATGTTGATACGAGATTAGAGCGTTAAAGAGGCGTTTGCTATCAAATAAAAAAAATCCCGTCTCCTTCAATATAAAAGACGGGATAAAAGAGGTTAACGAATTTCTATCCTACTTCAGATTCCAGATCATTGCGCGTTTTTCCGGAGCTAAATACATTGCACCATCTTTACCGCATCCAAACGCATCATAAAATGCTTGGAGGTTTGGCAACGAACCATTGACCCTGAGTTCAGCAGGTGAGTGAACATCGGTTTTTACTTGCATCCGAAGTCGTTCGGGGCGTACATTCCGCCGCCACACTTGCGCGAACGAAAGGAAGAACCTTTGTTCCGGAGTGAATCCATCAATGGGTGCAATATTCTTTCCTCTAAGTGTATTTTCAAGGGCTGTATAGGAAATGGCAAGTCCGCCAAGGTCGCCGATATTTTCACCGAGAGTCATTGCACCGTTGACGTGAAGCGAATCAATTGGGACAAAACCATCAAACTGATGAGCGAGCATTCCTGTTCGTTCGTCGAATTTTTTACGTGTTTCCGGTGTCCACCACACCTTTAAATTTCCTTCTGCATCGAACTTGCTTCCTTGGTCGTCGAATCCATGTGAAATTTCATGGCCAATAACGACACCAATGCCACCATAGTTCACAGCATCATCTGCTTTGAAATCGAAGAATGGGGGCTGGAGAATTCCTGCTGGGAATACGATTTCATTCATCGATGGATTGTAATATGCATTTACAATCTGTGGTGACATGCCCCATTCAGTTCTGTCCACTGGTTTACCAATTTTATCAATTTCACGTCGGATGGCAAATTGTGAAGCATGTCGAACATTTTCAAGATAGGAAGTTCGATCTATCCCGAGTTTAGAATAATCCCGCCACTTGTCGGGATATCCAATCTTGACCACAATCGCATCAAGTTTTTTTAGCGCTGCCTGTTTGGTTGTATCATCCATCCAAGATATTGCATTAATGTGCTCACGCAGTGCAAGTTTGATATTGTTGACCAATTCTAGTGCGCGAGCTTTTGCTTCCGGAGGAAATGCTTTCGCAACGTACACTTCGCCGACTGCTTCTCCTAAGAGACCATCAATCGTACCACGGATACGCTTCCAGCGTGGCTGCATTTCTTTTGCACCAGTCATAATTGTTCCTCGGAAATGGAAATTTTCCGCGACGAATGGAGAACTCAAAGAGTTTGCGGAGTTACTCACAATTCTCCAGCGGAGATAATTTTTCCATGTCTCAATAGGGACCGTTCCCAGCATGGTATCCACTTCTTTGAAAAATTCAGGTTGTCCGACATCAACGCTTCCTGGATTTGACCATCCTAGATCTGTAAAATATCGTTTCCAATCGAAAGCGGGAGCGAGTGCGGTAAGTTGCGCTTGTGTCATTTTATTGTAATTCTTATCCGGATCGCGAAGATCGACAAGGCGACGCGATACCTTTGCAAGCTGCGTTTCAAAAGTCATAACTGATTGTGCTGATGTTGCCGCTTTAATAGTATCATCACCTATCAATTGAAACATTGCCGTCATGTGTTTTACATATTCTTCACGAATTCGTTTGGAGCGCGCTTCATCTGAAAAGTAGTAATCACGTTCAGGCAGTCCAAGACCTCCCTGGTGAATCTCACCGATGACTTCAATGCTATTCTTTGGATCCTGTTCTGAACCAAAGCCGAAAAGAGGATTCAGATTCAATGAATGAAGACGATCTATTTCTTGTTGTACACCCTGAATATTTTTGATCGCTTCGATACGGTTCAGTTCTTCAACGATAGGTTTCATTCCTAGTGCTTCGATAGCAGCAGAGTCCATTCCGGTAGCATAAAAGTCGCCGATTTTCTGTTTGTTGCTTCCTACAGGAGCTGATTTATCATTTGCTGCGTCTTCAAGAATTTCATGAAGCACATCGCTATTGTGATCGGCGAGAATATTGAAACTTCCCCATTGATCGAAAGCTGCAGGGATTGGATTATTCTTCAACCACGTTCCATTAGCATAGTGGAAGAAGTCATTGCATGGTTTTATGGAGATATCCATATTCGCTGGGTCAATTGCTTTCGTCTGCGGGCGAGTATTTTGGCATAATGCCTCACCGGCCATTATAAAAACTATAACGATTGCAAACACTGCTAAATTGATTTTCATACGAAGAACTCCTTTTAAAAAAAATGAGAAAGAGTTAATTATACCATGAAAGAATTGTATGATATTTAATTTTGAAGATGTGAGAATATGTTGATCTATAATTTAAAATTTATGTCTATTTCAACGGCATTGATAAATGCTTTGAAGTTTATATAGCAAAAGACTGTTCTTACAATTTTAATAACTCATCTATTGAAATAGCAGCAAGATTTGGAATAACGACATCGGCATTAGGAAGTCTTTCCTTTGTGCCGATCCCGAGCGCTTTCATACCGGCGCGCGTTGCGGATTCGATACCGGCGATAGCATCCTCAACAACCAGACAATGAGCAGGAGGAATACCAACCTTCTTTGCGGCAAGTAAAAAAACTTCAGGATCTGGTTTGGAGTTCTCAATCTGATGTCCGTCAACAATAGCATCGAGTAAATGCTCGATCTTCACTTGCTTGATAATAGTCACAGCATTGCGGCTGTTGGATGCAACGGCTGTTTTAATTCCACGATTTCTCAATTCATGCAGTGCAGAAAGAGCACCGGGTAGAAGTACTTCAGTGGTTACTGATGAAAGAGATTCGACAAAATAGCGGTTTTTTCTGTCCGCAAGTTCTTGTTTCTGTTCAGGAGTATAATGTTTTCCGGAAGCTTTCGTAATGATTTCCACACATTCCATCCTTGCCACACCACGGAATTTATGGTTGAATTCGTGATCGAAAAAACCGAAACCTTCTTCTTCTGAGAGTCTTTTCCATGAAAAGTAGTGATATTCATCCGTTGAGACTAAGACACCATCGAGATCGAACAAAACAGCTTTTATCATTGAGTCAGTAATCTCCACATATCCATTGGCCTTTGAATGACATCGTAAGATAAGGAGAAGTGTAGTGAATTCAAAAATGAACCTGACGCTTGATTTCATGGAAATTGATTGCTACAATCACGCAGCGATAATTGTGGTTACATTTGGTATGAACAAAATCCATGAGAGTTTTTCAACTATCACAACCAAGCCTCTATGTTGATAATTGATTCACTGAAGCGTTTCTGGAACCAGCACCCGCTGCTTTCGATAATCCTTGTTGCTCTCATTCCGCGTCTCGTTGCGGCTGTTTTCTCAAAAGGATTCAGCATGCACGATGATCACTTTGGCCCCATTGAACAGCCATTCATCATTATGCAGGATATAAGTTACTGGACAAGCCGGACAACACCGCATGGACACAGCATTATTTATCCATCCATTCACTATGTTCTTTTAAATGCGTGCGAAGCTGTCGGGATTCAAGATCCCCAAGCTAAAATGTATCTTGTGCGTTTTCTCCATGCATTGTATTCGCTGCTGGTCGTATCCTTCGGTTATAAGATTGCCGAGGTTTTAAGTAATCAGGAAACGGCAAAGAAGGCAGGACTTATTCTGGCTCTCTTCTGGGCGTTTCCTTTCCTGAGCGTACATAATCTTGTTGAAATGGTTTGCATTCCTCCGCTCATGGCGGGTTTTTATTATGCAATGCTCTCCAAAGAAAAAAAACAGAATATGGTTATTGCGGGTTTGTGTTTCGGATTCGCATTCGTGTTCCGGTATCAAACCCTTTCTATAACTGGAACGATATTGCTAATATTCCTCTTTCGGAAAGAGTTCATGCGGATGGCGTTATTTTCCTCTGGATTCATCGCAACAGTCGTTGTCATTCAATGTAGCGCAGACATTTTCGCATGGGGCTATCCGTTCGCTTCATTTCTTGAATATGTCCGCTACAACGCAACGCATGGCCATGATTATACAACGGGGCCGTGGTATAACTATATGTTGCTTGTGCTCGGCGCTCTCATTCCGCCCATGAGTTTCTTTTTGTTGTATGGATTCTTCAGGAATTGGAGAAAGGCATTGCTCATTTTTCTACCGGTGATAGTTTTTTTTATCCTGCATTCATTTTTCCCGAACAAACAGGAACGGTTTATTTTTCCTGTTGTACCGCTCATAGTGGTCTTAAGCATTGTTGGATGGGAAGAATTTGTGAAAGGGTCGGCTTTCTGGTCGCGCCATCGGGTTGCATTACACTCGCTCTGGATCTGGTTCTGGGCGGTCAATATGATACTTCTCATCCCATTTACGACGTACTATTCAAAAAAGTCCAGAGTTGAAGCGATGTACACACTGTATGCAAAACCGATAAGTGGAATAGTCATGGTGGGCGGGAATTTAGGTGTGACACAACCGCCGATGTTTTATGCTGGAGTGTATCCGGTTCCGACCTTTGAAATTAATGATGATACGCACCTTGCCCATGTGAAAACACAGCTTGATACCGAATCTGTCCGCCCGAATTATGCGGTCTTCTTTGGAGAGGAGAACATCGACCAGCGCGTGCGTCATATCGAATCCTCTCTTGCTCTGAAATTCACACTCGAGCGGAGGATTGAATCAAGTTTTCTTGATGGTGTTTTCTATCGGCTTAATCCAAAAAACAATAAAAACCAGACGACGTATGTTTTCAAAGCAGCATCAAGATAAGCAAATCGAAACAGGGGACGAAGGATATTGAAAAACGGAATGCTGGAGAAAGCTTAAATTGTTCAATATTGGGATTATGGGGAACAAATGGCATTGAAATCCGTGTTAGAATCACGGAGCTGTGAAGCGATTATTTTGAATGTATCATTATCATAAGAGGATCAAATGAAAAAGCGAACACTGGGAAAGAATGGGCCGGTTGTTTCGGCCATTGGTCTTGGCTGCATGGGAATGTCGGAATTCTACGGTAAAGGGAACGATAGTGAATCGACATCTGTGATTCATGCAGCAATCGATCTCGGTATCACGTTCTTCGATACAGCTGATATGTATGGTGTCGGACATAACGAAGAATTACTCGGGAAAGCTATTAAAGGCAAACGCGATGCATTGTTCATTGCTACGAAATTCGGGAATGTGCGCGGTGCCGATAAAAGTTTTTTAGGGATTAACGGAAAACCCGAATATGTCAGGTCTGCCTGTGAAGCCAGCCTGCGCCGGTTGAATATCGATACCATCGATCTCTACTATCAACACCGAGTTGATACGAATACGCCTATTGAAGAAACAGTCGGAGCAATGTCAGATCTTGTGCGCGAGGGTAAGGTACGCTACCTCGGTCTATCGGAAGCAGGTGCTGAGACCATCAGGAAGGCTTATGCTGTCCATACAATAACCGCATTACAGACAGAATACTCTCTTTGGACTCGTGATGTCGAAAAGGAAATTCTTCCCACATGCCGTTCACTGGGAATCGGGTTTGTACCTTATAGTCCGCTGGGGCGAGGTTTTTTAACGGGAAGATTTAAGTCGCTTTCCGACTTTGCGGATGGAGATTTCCGGAAAAGCAACCATCCTCGATTCCAGGGAGATAACCTTCAAAAGAATTTGCAGATTGTCGAAACGATCAAGAAATTTGCAGCAGAAAAGAAGTGCGCTCCGTCTCAACTGGCGCTTGCCTGGTGCTTGGCGCAGGGGGAGGATATTGTTCCGATCCCCGGCACAAAGAAATTGATCTATCTTCAAGAAAATGTCAAAGCGGTGGATGTCCATTTGACTTCGGAGGAAGTCCGGAAAATAAGCGAGGCGTTACCGGCAGGTATTACATCCGGTGAACGGTACCCGGTTATGCAGATGGAGAGGCTTGGAATATAAAACGTTTTTCTGAGTTACGATCGTTGCATTGAAATGAAGAATCGTCTTCATCTCATAACAGGATTCTTTACTTCATTCATAATGACGAGTGGCATGAAACAAAAAACCCCGTCTCATCGACGGGGTTCTGTTTTTTAACGCTTAATGGTCTCTTAAGAAACTACTGACACGTTAGCAGCCTGGAGGCCTTTCGGTCCTTGCTGTACTTCAAACTCTACTTTGTCACCCTCATTGAGTGTCTTGTAGCCATTGCTGGTAATTGCTTTGAAGTGGACGAATACATCTTCGCCGCTTGCACGTGAGATGAAGCCAAAACCTTTGGCTCCATTAAACCATTTGACTGTTCCTTTTTCCATGGAACATATCCTTTCATAAAGATTGTAAAACCGGCCGACCGCCGGCAGGGTGTACGCCGTACTCTACTCAAAAACA